>Ga0255210_1000016_pt1 | contig 133991 bp, 117 predicted proteins | sample Miss_Yuk_RepA_8d_FD_188422 | JGI IMG/M metagenome (GOLD analysis project Ga0255210, IMG submission 188422) | Freshwater microbial communities from Mississippi River, Louisiana, United States - Miss_Yuk_RepA_8d | ecosystem: Environmental > Aquatic > Freshwater > River | place: USA: Louisiana...
TTGAAGCTCAGGCGCAGGCCGTCGCCGGCGGTGTTGACGCCGATGGTGTAGGGCAGCTGGCCGTAGTTGGGGTGGGCCTGGAAGGCCGCGACCATGTCGGCGATGCTGGCGAAGCCGCCGGGGCCGCTGCCGATGACCACGCCGAACTCGGCGCTGCCGTTCTCGGGGCCGAAGAAGGAGAAGGTGCGGTTGGTGACGGTGTAGTCGACGGCACCGGTCTCCTGGACCTCGGGCGGGGCGTCGGCGTCGGTGGCCAGGGGCACGCGGGTGGTGAAGGCGGTGTTCTCGGCGGTGGTGCGGGCGTCGTCCTGGACGACCGGCACGTCGTTGACCGGCGTGACGGTGACCGTGACCGTGCCCGGCGCGCTGGTGTGCGTGCCGTCGCTGATGGCGTAGGTGATGGTGGCCGTGCCGTTGAAGTCGCTGGCCGGCGTGAACACCAGCCGGCCGGCGACGATGGCCACCGTGCCCTGCTCTACGGGCACGCTGGCCGACGCGATGCTGGGCGTGTCGCCGTCGGCGTCGCCGTCGTTGGCCAGCACGTCGATGGTGACGGCGGTGTCCTCGGGCGTGGTCGCGGTGTCGGCCGTGGCCACCGGGGCGGTGTCGTTCAGGTTGGTGACCGCCAGGTCGACGGCCACGGCGGTGGACCAGTTGCCGGCCGCGTCGCGGGCACGGACGCTGAGCTGGAAGTCGTTGGGCGTGACCTCGTGGTCGTTGGCCGCGGCCAGCGCGGCGGCGCCGGCGGTGGTCAGCGTCAGCTGGCCGGCGGCGTCGATCGCGAAGTAGCCGTCGGCGTTGCCGGCGGTGATCTCGAAGCCGGTGGTGCCGGTCGGGTCGTCGGTGGCCACGGTGCCGATCACGTAACCGCCACTGCGGTTCTCGGCGTAGCTGAAGCGGAGGCCGGCATCGACCGTGGGCGCCACCGTGTCCACAGCCAGGCTCAGCGCGTTGTTCGGGTCGGCGCCGTCGGCGTTGGCGTTGCCGGCGGCGTCGGCGAAGGTGCTGCTGCCGACGCTCAGGGTGGCCGTGCCGGTGCTGCCCGCGGTGGGCGTGAAGGTGGCGCTGTAGCTGCTGCCCGAGCCGGTGAAGCCGCCGAGGCTGCCGCCGGTCACGGTGACGTCGTCGGCGCCGAAGCTGCTGCTGGCCTCGGACAGCGTGAAGCTGATCGTCGCCGTCTCGCCGGCCTTCAGGCTGCTGCTGCCGCTGGCCAGCGCGATGGTCGGGCGCCGGGTGTCGACGGTGTAGTTGCCGGAGTCGGTGGTGCCGCTGCCGGCGTTGCCGACGCCGTCGGCCACGCCGCTGTTGTCCAGCGTGATCAGGTTGCTGGCGCTCTCGACGCCGGCCGTGGGCGTGAAGGTCGCGGTCCAGGTGGTGCCGCCGTCGGCGCTGCCGACCGCCGACAGCGTGCCGTTGGCGACCGTCAGGTCCGCGTTGTCGAAACCGGTGACCGCCTCGCTGAAGGTGATGGTGACGGTGGCGGTGTCGCCGAGCTTCAGCGCGGTGTCCGACACGGTGATGGTGGCGGTGGGCGGCGTGGTGTCGCCCAGCACCTGCTCGGTCAGGTAGCCGTTGAGGTTGGCGATCAGCGAGTTCTTGTCGGCCGACACGCCGATGTTGGTCTCGGTCGCCAGGTAGGCGTCGCCGCTCTTGAGCGTCTTGTTGCCGTTGGTGGCGTTGGTGCCGACGGTGCTGCCGTCGGTGATCAGCGCGTAGGCCTCGCCGGTGCCGGGCACGATGAACAGGAACATCTCGCTGTCGCCCGAGCTGGCGTCGCCCGAGCCGCCCGCGTCGCGGTCGTGGTAGGCGATCGAGCCGGTCAGCGTGCGGCCGTCGGGCAGCACCAGGGTGCCCTGCAGGTCGTTGCCCTGCAGCTGGAAGCTGCCGCTGGCCGTGGAGTAGGCGCCGCCGGCGATGAAGCGGATGGTGCCGGTGATCGCGGTGCCGGCCACCAGCGGGCTGCTGCCGTCGTTGATGGCGATGTCCCGCGGCGAGTAGCCGCCGCCCGTGCCGAGGTTGCTGCCGTTGTCGTACAGGCGGTAGGCCAGGCCGAAGCTGACGTTGGCGCGGGCGTTGTTGGTCACCGCCGTGGTTGCCAGGCCCGCGGCGTCGTTGCCGGCGGCGTCCTGCACCGCGGCGGCGTCGTCGCCGGCGGTCGGGTCGGCGTAGGCCACGGTCACCGACTGGCCGGCGCGCACGCTGCGCGCCAGCGTCAGCACCACGGTGCTGCCCGAGACGCTGACGCTGCTGACGCTGTTGGCGCTGCCGTCGCTGAACACGGTGAAGTCCGAGGCGGCGGCGGTGGTCGCGGCCAGTGCCTCGCTGTAGGTCAGCGTGATCGTGGTGCCGGTGGCGTCGGTGGCCGCCGATGCGAAGGTCGGGACGACGCCGTCGACGACGATGGCCGAGCCCGCGGCCAGCGTGGCCGCGCCACCCTGGGTGGCCAGCGACAGCGCGGCCGCGTTGCCCGCGGCGTCGCGCAGCGTGCCGCCGTTCAGGGCCAGGGCGCTGGCGGCCGTGTAGTCGAGGTCGGCGCTGGCGTCGCCGGCCTGCACGGTGTAGCGGAAGCGCAGCGCCGTGGTGCCGGATCCGGACAGGTAGCTGGCGTACACCGTGTGGCTGCCGTCCAGTCGCAGCGCGATGCGCGGCGTGCCGCCGCTGGTGTCGACGGTCACCGCCTCGTCGTAGCTGACCGTGAAGTCCAGGTCCTGGCCGGCGGTGTAGCTGCCGTCCGAGGGCACCTGCACGGCTTGCACGCTGGGGGCGACATCGTCGCTCACGGTGATCGTCAGCACCTCCTCGTGGCTGCCGCCGCAGCCGTCGCTGACGGCCACCCGCACCGAGTGGCTGCCGGCGGACAGCGCGGTCGGGTCGATGGCCTTGAGCGTGGTGCCGACGATCTCGAAGGCGGCGTTGTCGGTGTCGCCCGTGCCGCTGACCAGGCTGTAGCTGAACTGGCTGAGGTCGACGTCGGTGGCGCTGAGCGTGCCCACCACCGCATGGGCGCCGGCCGAGTGGCTGACCGTGGCCGCCGACAGCGCGATGTCCGACGGCGGGGTGTTGGTCGGCTGGGTGTAGCTGTAGTCGAGCGACTGGCTCAACGTCTGGCCGCCGGCGGAGGCGGGCTCGGTGGCGTTGAAGCTCAGCGGGACCGGGTTGGGGTGGAGGAAGGGGGCGTAGTCGCTGTTGGCGTAGGTCACCAGCTTGGCCAGGTTGGCCACGTCGGCGGCGGTGACCACTGGCGGCGTGCTGGTGACCACGATGTTGTCGATGGCCAGTGTCGAGCCCAGGGCGCGGCCGCCGCTGGCGTCCCAGCTGCCGGAGACAAAGACGAAGCGGTACTCGCCAGCCTGGGCGGCCGAGCTCAGCGTCACGGTGCGCGTGGCCCAGCTGGTCGACGCCGAGCCGGTGGCGCCGGTCTCGTTGAGCAGCTCGATGGTCGCGCCGGTGTTGACGTTGAGCAGGTAGGCGTAGACGTCGTAGGCGTCGCCGGACGGGATGGCCCGCCAGTCGAAGCTCACGCTGTCGCCCTGGTCCAGCGCCACGGTGCTGTCGCTGACCACGGTCGGGCCGTGCAGCACGCCGAAGGCGTCGGTGTTGGCGCTGGCCAGGTTGAGCTTCAGGTACTGGCCGCCGCTGGTGGTCGTCGGAGCCGCACTGGTCAGCTCGGCCGTGAAGTTGCCGGCGTTGTAGGCGGCCGTGTCGTTGGCCGGCGCGCCCGACGGGTCGCTGCTGTCGCCCGGCGTGGCCCAGCCGGCCACCGTGCTGCCGCCGTCCAGGCGCAGCAGCTGGTTGTAGACCGTCCAGCCCGGCAGCGTCGCGACCGTGGCCGGGACCGGGTTGACCGCGCTGGTCGTGTAGCTGGCGGCGTCGTTGCCGGCGGTGTCCTGGATCGCCGTGTTGGTCGTGCCGCTGACCGCGGCCGGCGCGGTGTAGGTGACGCTGATCGTCTCGCCCGACGCCGGGCGGTCGGTCATCGTCAGGCGGACGTAGTTGTTGCTGACGGTCACGGCGGAGACGGCCAGCGTGCGGCTGCTGCTGCCGTCGCTGGCGGTGACGCTGAAGGCGGTGAGGGCGGGGCGGGCGGTGCTGGCGGTGGCCAGCCCCTCGTTGAAGGACAGGTAGAGGTACTGGCCCGCGACGTCGACCATCGCCGCCACGGGCTGCGGCGCCGTGCTGTCGGTGCCGCTGGGGTAGGTCAGGCTGGTGCTGAAGCTCGCGGCGTCGGTACCGGCGGCAGACTCGAGGGCGGCGTTGCCGGTGCCGAGGACGGCGGCCGGCGCGGTGTAGGCCACGCCGATGGTCTCGCCGGCGGTGAGCGCGGTGGACAGGTTCAGCACCACCAGGTTGGGCACCGTCAGCGAGACGCTGCTGACCGTGCGGGCGAGCCCACCCCCGGTGATCTGGAAGTCGGTCGTGGCGGGGCGCGACGTGGTGGCGGTGGACAGCGGCCGGTCGTAGACCAGGCGCAGCGAGCTGGCGCTGGCCGCGTACACGCCGAGCAGGACCGGCGAGCCGTCGTCGGCACCGGTGTCGATCAGGCCGTCGAAGGTGGGGTTCTCGAAGCTCGGCGCGGTGAAGTTGACCACCAGGCGCTGGCCGTTGCTGCCGTCGTAGGTGCTGTCGATGGCGCCGATCGCGCGGGCCGAGCTGCCGGTGCCCTTGTAGACGATGTTGCCGACGACGCTGATCGCGCCGGCGGTGGTGTCGGCGCTGCTCACCCGCTGCAGGCTCAGGCTCTCCGATGCGCTGGGCGTGGTGCGGCTGCCATAGTCGATGACCAGGCTGCCGTCGCCGAAGTCGGTGCCGGCGCCGCTCATCGCCGGCGCCGCGTTGACCACCTGCGCCGGCACGCTGGCCAGCAGGCCCTGGTAGCCGTCCAGCGCCTGCGCCATGGCGTCCGACGGCCGCACCGCGCCGACCACGGTCTCCAGTTCGCTGTCACCGCCCAGCGCGCGGGCGCCGGTGTCGTCGGTGGACGCGGCCACGTCGGCCTGGGTGATGCGCGCCAGCGCCTCGACCAGCGTGCGGTCGCTGCCCACGCGGCAGCCGTACAGCAGCAGGTCGCCGTCGGTCTGCAGGCTGGCGCCGATGGTGCGCAGCGCGGCCTGGTGCGCCTCGAGCTTGCCGGTGTCCAGCGCCAGCGTGCCCAGCTCGATGCGGCCGTCGCTGCCGTGGCTGATCAGGTGGATCGCGTCCAGGCCGCTGCGGCCGGCCAGCACGCCGGCCATCTCGGCCAGTGCGTCGCCGCGGCCGCTGAGCAGGTGCACCTCTGCGCCGACGGGCACGGCGGCCTTCAGCGCGTCGGCACCGGCCACGTTGTCGACGATGAACACCACCTCGTGCCGGTCGGTGGCGATGGGCGGCATCACCACCGGCGGCACGGCGGGCACGTCGACCACGGGCTCGGCCTGGCGGATCGCGGCCTCGGTGTGGCGGTCCAGCGCGGCCGCGGCCAGTTCGGCCGTGCCGGCGCCGTCGAACATCACGCGCTTTTCCAGGGCCAGGGGGGCGGGGCGGTGGCGCACCGGGCCGCGGCGGGTGGGCTTGTTCGAGGGGATCGACGTCGTCATGGGCGGGGCGGAAGGCGGTGGGGCCGGGCGGCGGGCTCGCCCTTGGCCGGGGAAGGAGGTCAGTCGCGGCGCTTGCCGGCGACGAAGGAGGCGCGGCCGCTCATGCCGGCCAGCAGCTCGGGGAAGCGGCCGTCGACGGCGCCGACCAGCTTGACCGACTGGCTGACCGGGTCGACCTTGGCGCCGATGCGCAGCACGTGGGCCGGGTAGCTGCGGCCGGTCTCGTCGATGCGCACCCGGAAGGTCTGGCCGGGGCGCAGCCAGCTCAGCCAGCGCGAGGGGGCGATGAACTCGAGCTCGAGCACGCTGTCGTCGAGGATCTCGAGCAGGGCCTGGCCGGCCTGCACGAACTGCTGCTCGCGCACCTTCTGCTCGACGACGCGGCCGCCGAAGGGCGCGGCGACGCGGCACTTGCTGACCACCGACTCGTACAGCGCCGCGTCGGCGGCGGCCTTGTCGGCCTCGGTGCGGGCCACGTCCAGCTCCAGCTGGCCGACGGCGTTGAGCTGCAGCAGGCGCTCGTTGGCCACCAGGGTCTTGCGCGCGGCCTCCAGCGCCGCCTTGGCCCGCGCCAGCTGGGCGACCTGGCTGCTGCACTCGAAGCCCACCAGCAGGTCACCGGCGGCGAAGGTGGCGCCTTCGGCCACCGGCAGCTTGTCGACGCGCGCGCCCAGCTCGGCGGCCAGCGTGGTGTAGCGGCGCGGCGTGACCAGCACGCGCACCGAGTCGGTGGCGCCGGCCTCGGCGGCGGGGGCCGCCGGTGCGGCGGGCGGCGGGGACGTCTGCGCGCCCGCGCCGGCCAGCGCGGCCAGGGTGGCCAGCGCGGCCAGGGTGGCGGGCAGGCGCGTGCGGCGGGGCGTGAGCCTGCTCACCGGGCGGCTCCCTGGGCGGCTCCCTGGGCGGCGGCGGGGGCCGTGGCAGTGGCGGGGCCCAGGGCGCCGCGGTCCCAGTCGTTGAGCGCCTGGCCGACGGTGCCGGTCAGCGCCGGCAGCGCGGCCTGCGCGGTGTCGCCCACCGCGGGCTCCAGCCCCAGCGTCGCCTGCAGCCGGCCGGCGGCGGTGTGGGCCTGGGCCAGCGCCTGGTAGCGGCGCAGCTGGCTGAGGATGCCGGTGGTCTGGTTGGCCACCAGTTCCAGCTTGCTCTGCACCTGCGCGGCCTGGCGGCTGAGCATCAGCTCGCTGATGCGGCTGTCGACCTCGGCCACCGCGTGGGCGCGCTCGTACTGCTGCAGCGCGTTGGCGTACTGCAGGCGGGCGATGTGCACCTGCGCCAGCAGGGCCATCTGGCTGGCCACGCGGCGCTGCTCGGCCAGCGCGACACCGGCCTCGGCCAGGCGCTTCTGCACCGGCGCGGTGAACAGGTTCATCAGGTTGAAGGACAGCGACAGGCCGGCGTCGTTCCAGCGCTGGTGGATCAGGTAGCTGTCGGTGTCGTAGTTGGCGCCGACGTTGAAGCTCAGGCCGGGGAACAGGCGGGTCATGGCCTTGCGCGCCTCGTCGTTGGCGATGCGCACGTTGTAGACCTGCTCGCGGTGCTCGGCGTTGCGCGTGCTGGCCAGCGCCTCCAGGCGCTCGACGGGCAGGTCCAGCATGGCGCGGCCGGGCGCGGCGCTGCGCTCGACGACCTTCAGGTCCACCGCCAGCGGCAGGTTGACCAGCTGCAGCAGCTCGATGCGCGCGGACATCAGCTCCTGGTTGGTGGCCTCCAGCAGGCGCAGGCTCTCCAGCACCTGGCGCTGGTAGCGCAGGCTGTCCAGCGGCGAGCGCACGCGCTCGGTCTCGGCCTTGCGCGCGTCGGCCAGGGCCTCCTCGGCCAGCGCGGTGGCGGCCTGGATCTGGCCCTGCAGGCGCTGCGCGCTGGCGGTGCGCCAGAAGGCGGTGCGCACGTCCTGGATCAGCAGGTGGGTGGCCTTGCGGCGGCGCTCGGCGGCGACCAGCGCGCGGTCGCCGTCCTGGCGCGCCTGGTAGTAGCTGTTGCCGAAGTCCAGCAGGCTCCAGCTCAGCGACAGGCTCGACAGGGTGTGGCTGCGTTCCGACGAGATCGACGGGTTGGCCAGCGAGGGCGCGCCGGTGACCGAGTCGCGGCTGCGCACGGTCAGGTCATGGTCGCGCTCGCGGTAGCCGGCCTGGGCCACCAGCTTGGGCAGCAGGTCGAGGCGGCTGGCGTCGAGCTGGTTCAGCGCGATGGCCTCTTCCATCTGGCGTGCGCGGCGGTCGAGGTTGTACTTCAGCGCGCGGGCGATGGCCTCCTCCAGCGTCAGGGCGCCGGCCAGCGGCGGCACCTCGGCCGCGGCCCGCTGGCGGTCGGCCTGGTTGGCACCGGCCAGGTCGGCGTCGGCGATGGCCGTGGGTTGCAGGCTGGCGCAGCCGCCGAGCGCGGCCAGCACGGCCACGAGGGCGGCCGTGTGGCGCAGGCGGGGACGGCGGGCGGTGTCGGGCTGGGTCTGGGGCAGGGGCGGGCGGGTGGTCATGGGCTGAAGGCGGAGCGCGGCAGGGCGGGAAGGCCCTGGTCGGGCCGAGGGGGAATCGGTCGCAGTGCCGTCGATGTTGGCGGCAGCCAGCGTCCGCGGTCAGTCGAAAACCGGGGTGTGGACGCTCCATGTCAGAGTAAATGATAAAAGTGAAAAGCAACGGTCGCGGCAAGCGACACCCGGGCGCCGGTTGTGACGAAGCGCACGGATCGGCGGCAGGGCGCCGCCGGCCGCCTGCGGCGCGGCGGGCGGGTCTGGCTGGAGCGGGAGGGGGGCGCGGCGCGGTGCCGCGCGGCGCGTCAGCGCGCCGGGGCCGGCAGCTGGCGCCCGGTGTCGCAGCAGGCGCGCACCGCGCAGGACGCGCACTTCGGTGCGCGCGCGGTGCAGACGTAGCGGCCGTGCAGGATCAGCCAGTGGTGGGCGTCGCGCCGGAAGGGCGCGGGCACGCGCCGGTCGAGCTGCTGCTCCACCGCCAGCGGCGTCTTGCCCGGCGCCAGGCCGGTGCGGTTGCAGACGCGGAAGACGTGGGTGTCGACCGCGTTGGTGGGTTCGCCGAAGGCCACGTTGAGCACCACGTTGGCGGTCTTGCGGCCGACGCCGGGCAGGGCCTCCAGCGCCGCGCGCTCGCGCGGCACCTGGCCGCCGTGGCGCTCGATCAGCAGGCGGCAGGTCTGGACCAGGTGCCGGGCCTTGCTGCGGTACAGGCCGATGGTGCGGATGTAGCCGGCCAGCCCGTCCTCGCCCAGCGCCAGGATGGCCTGCGGCGTGTTGGCCACCGGGAACAGCCGCCGCGTGGCCTTGTTGACGCTGACGTCGGTGGCCTGGGCCGACAGCAGCACCGCGGCCAGCAGCTCGAACACCGAGGTGTATTCCAGCTCGCTGACCGGCGTCGGGTTGGCCGCGGCCAGGGTGGCGAAGAAGGCGTGGATGTCGGCGGGCTTCATGGGCGGGCGGCGCGGGCGCGCAGCAGCGGCAGCACCTGCACCGCCAGGATGCAGGCCAGGATCAGCGCACAGCCGGCCAGGCCGGCGGGCGCCAGGCGGTCGCCCATGAACCAGGCGCCGAACAGCGCGGCGAACACGGTCTCGGACGACAGGATGATGGCCGCGTCGGCCGGGCGCGCGTCGCGCTGGCCGACCACCTGCAGCGTGAAGCCCACGCCCACCGACAGGATGCCGGTGTAGGCGATGGCGCCGGCGGCGGTGCGCAGGCCCTCGGCGCTGATCGGCTCGGTGGCCACGCCCAGCGCGGTGGCCACCAGCGCGCACACCGCGAACTGGCCGCAGGCCAGCAGGTAGGCGCCGCGCAGCCGGTTGGCCACCTGGCCCACCAGCAGCACGTGCACCGCCCAGGGCCCGGCGCTGGCCAGCACCCACAGGTCGCCGGTGGACAGCGACTGCAGCGACGCGCCGGTCAGCAGCCAGGTGCCGGCCAGGCAGCCGGCGGCCGCCGGCCACACGCTCCAGTGCGGCCCCTGGCGCTGGAAGATCCAGGCCAGCAGCGGCACCAGCGGTACGTACAGCGCGGTCAGGAAGCCGGCGTTGGTCACGCTGGTGCTGATCAGGCCGATCTGCTGCATCACCACGCCGGTGCACAGCAGGCCGCCGAGCAGGGCGATCCAGCGCAGCTCGGCGGCGCCCGGGGCGTGGCCGGCGGCGCGCAGCTGGCGCCACTCGCGCCAGGCCAGCGGGGCGACGACCAGCGTGCCCAGCACGAAGCGCACGCCGGTGAAGGTCAGCGGGCCGACGCCGGCCATGCCCAGGGCCTGGCCGACGAAGGCCGAGCCCCAGATCAGCGCGGCCAGCAGCAGCAGGGCGTTGGCCTTCCAGCGGGCCAGCGGCTGGCGCGTCATGGCGCCGTCCCCGCGCGCCTGGCGCGGGCGCGCGCCAGCGCGGCCTCGATGACCGCGCGCTTGCGCTCCAGCGTGGCCGGGTCGGTGTGCTGGCTGGCGGCGGGCAGGTCGGCCAGCTTGGCGCGGGCCTTGGCCTCCAGCCGCGCGGCATGCTCGCGCTCGGCGCGGGCCGTGCGCAGGCGGTGGAAGGCGTAGCGCTCGCGGGCCTGGTCGGCCTCGGCCGCGGACCAGGCCGCCCAGCCGGTGCGCTCGCCGGAGGCCGGCACCAGCGCGATGCAGTCCACCGGGCACACCGGCACGCACAGCTCGCAGCCGGTGCAGCGGGCGTCGATCACCGCGTGCAGGCGCTTGTGCGCGCCGGCGATGGCGTCGACCGGGCAGGCCGGCAGGCACAGCGTGCAGCCGATGCACCAGGCCTCGTCGATCACCGCCAGCGTGCGCGGGCCCTCGGCGCCGCAGTCGGCGTCCAGCGGGCGGGCGGGGCGGCCGGTCAGCGCGGCCAGCCGGGCCACGCCCTCGGCGCCGCCGGGCGGGCAGCGGTTGATGTCGGCGGCGCCGGCGGCGATGGCCTCGGCATAGGCCCGGCAGTCGGGGTAGCCGCAGCGCATGCACTGGGTCTGCGGCAGCGCGGCGTCCAGGCGGTCGGCCAGCGTGGGCCGGCCCGGCGCGGCCTGGGTGGCGGGAGTGGCCGGGTCGGCGCCAGGACCGGGGCCCAAAGCGCCGTCGGCCAGCGCGAGGCTGGCCGACGGGGAGGGGGAAGCGGTGGGACTCACCGCCCGGATTATCCCTTGCGGGCCGTGCCGCGCTTGCGCGCCGGGGCCTTGGCCGCCGGGGTGGCGGCCTCGGCGGCGGCGTCGGCCGGCACCGCCTCGGCTGCGGCCGGCTCGGCGGCGGCCGTGGCACCGAAGGGCGCGCTGTGGCGGCGGATGAAGTCACGCACCACCGGGTAGGCCATCTCGCGCCAGCGGCGGCCCGAGAAGATGCCGTAGTGGCCGGCGCCCTGCACGTCGTAATGCATCTGGCGCTCGGCCGGGATGCCGGTGCACAGCGCGTGCGCGGCCTTGGTCTGGCCCGAGCCGGAGATGTCGTCGAGCTCGCCCTCGATGGTCAGCAGCGCGCTGGTGCGGATGTCCTGCGGCCGCACCAGCGTGCCCTGCACGTCCCAGGTGCCGTTGACCAGCGCGAAGTCCTGGAACACGGTCTTGATCGTCTCCAGGTAGTACTCGGCCGGCATGTCGAGCACGGCGTTGTACTCGTCGTAGAACTGGCGGTGCTGCTCGGTGGACTCGTCGTCGCCGCGGATCAGGTCGAGGAAGTAGTCGTAGTGCGCGCTGACGTGGCGGTCCGGGTTCATCGCCACGAAGCCGGTGTGCTGCAGGAAGCCCGGGTAGACGCGGCGGCCGGCGCCGGGGAAGTTGGCCGGCACGCGGTAGATCACGTTGTTCTCGAACCACTCGAAGCTCTTCGTGGTGGCGAGGTTGTTCACCGCGGTGGGCGACTTGCGGGCGTCGATCGGGCCGCCCATCATGGTCAGCGTGCGCGGCGTGAACTCGCCGTGCGTGGCCAGCAGCGACACCGCGGCCAGCACCGGCACCGTGGGCTGGCACACCGACATCACGTGCACGTCGGGGCCCAGGTGGCGGATGAACTCCTGCACGTAGAAGATGTAGTCGTGCAGGTGGAACGGGCCCTCGTCCAGCGGCACGTTGCGCGCATCGGTCCAGTCGGTGATCAGCACCTTGTGGTCGCGCAGCAGGGTGCGCACCGTGTCGCGCAGCAGCGTGCTGTGGTGGCCCGACAGCGGCGCGACGACCAGCACCGTGGGCTGGGTCTTCATCTTCTCCAGCACCGCCGGGTTGTCCGAGAAGCGCTTGAAGCGCAGCAGGCGGCAGAAGGGCTTGTCGATGACCACCTGCTCCTGGATCGCCACGTCCACGCCGTCGACCGGCACGCTGCGGATGTTGAACTCGGGCTTCTCGTACTCCTTGGCCAGGCGGTGCGCCAGGTCCAGGCCGGCCGAGATGCGCTGCGACATCGGCAGGTGGGTGAAGGGCGACAGCGGGTGGTTGTACAGCTTGGCCGTCGCGCTGGCGAACTCGGAGAACGGCGCCATCAGCGCGCGCTGGGTTTCGTACAGCTGGTAGAGCATGGGGCGGGACTCCGGTGGGTGGGCGGGCGTTCGGCGGTGGCGAGCATCATGTGTAGCGCGCGCTGAACCCAGCCTGACACCGCGCGAGAAATTTGTGCGGTGCAGCAATTATGGGCCAGGACGGCCCAGTGTGCATCCCGGGGTTGACCCGCAAAGCGGCAAAAACGCGTCGGCGGGGCCGCCAAATGAAGCGGCTGTCGCGGGCGCGACAAGGCGGCGGGCCGCCCAGCAAGCACAAAGCCCGGCGAGCCGGGCTTTGCAGGGGGAGGGCCCGCCGCTGGCGGGCCGGGCGCCGGGGCGCCTTACAGCACCTTGGCGATCGACGCGACGACGTGGTCGATGTTGCCGGCGTTCAGCGCGGCCACGCAGATGCGGCCCGAATCGACGCCGTAGACGCCGAACTCGTTGCGCAGGCGCTCCATCTGCGGCTTGCTCAGACCCGAGTAGCTGAACATGCCGCGCTGGCGCACGATGAAGCCGAAGTCCTGCGCCACGCCGGCGGCCTTCAGCTTGTCGGCCAGCAGCTGGCGCATCTGCTTGATGCGCTGGCGCATGCCGGCGAGCTCGTCCTCCCACTGCTGGCGCAGCGCGGGCGTGTCCAGCACCGTCGCCACCACCTGGGCGCCGTGGGTCGGCGGGTTGCTGTAGTTGGTGCGGATGGCGATCTTCAGTTGCGACAGCACGCGGCCGGCCTCGTCCTTGTCGGCGCAGACCACGCTGAGCGCGCCGACGCGCTCGCCGTACAGGCTGAAGCTCTTGGAGAAGGAGGTGGCGACGAAGAAGCTGTCCACGCCGGCGGCGAGGAACTGCTGGATCACCGCGCCGTCCTCGGCGATGCCGTCGCCGAAGCCCTGGTAGGCCATGTCCAGGAAGGCGACCAGGCCGCGCGCCTTGACGGCGGCGATGACCTGCTCCCACTGCGCCGGCGTGATGTCGTAGCCGGTGGGGTTGTGGCAGCAGGCGTGCAGCACGACGATGGTGCCGGCCGGGGCCGCGTTCAGGTCGGCCAGCATGCCGGCGAAGTTCACGCCGCGGTTGGCGGCGTCGTAGTAGGCGTAGGTCTCGACCGGGAAGCCGGCGTTGGTGAACAGCGCGCGGTGGTTCTCCCAGCTCGGGTCGCTGATCAGCACCTTGGCGCCGGGGTTGAGCTTCTTCAGGAAATCGGCGCCGACCTTCAGGCCGCCGGTGCCGCCCAGGGCCTGCACCGTGGCCACGCGGCCGGCGGCCAGCACCGCGCTGTCGGCGCCGAAGACCAGGCGCTGCACCGCCTTGTCGTAGGCGGCGATGCCGTCGATCGGCAGGTAGCCGCGCGGCTTGGCGGCCTCGGTCAGCGCCGTCTCGGCGGCCTTCACGCAGGCCAGCAGCGGCAGCTTGCCGTTCTCGTCGAAGTAGACGCCCACGCCCAGGTTGACCTTGGCGGGGTTGGTGTCGGCGGCGAACTGCTCGTTGAGGCCCAGGATGGGGTCGCGCGGGGCCATTTCGACGGCGGCGAAGAGCGTCATGGGGGATCCTGATGTGGTGGGGCGGGGGAAATCGGGCAGCGGGAGCGCCGGGCCGGCACCGGGCCGTGGCCTGCGCTACGCTGTGGGGTTGCCCGCCGGCCGGCAGCCGGCTGCTGTAGGGCGCACGATTTTAGGGCCAACGCCCTTGGACCTCCGCGAAAACATCAGGGAAACCCCGTGTCCGCCGTCACCGACCTGTCCGATGCCTCCGACGATGCCGCCGCCACGCCCGAAGGGCAGTTCGTCAGCTTTCCCGGCTCGCCCTTCCAGCTCTACCAGCCCTACCCGCCGGCGGGCGACCAGCCGGCGGCGATTGACGCGCTGGTCGAGAACGTGCACGACGGCCTGGCCTGGCAGACCCTGCTGGGCGTGACCGGCTCGGGCAAGACCTTCACGATGGCCAACGTCATCGCCCGGCTGGGCCGGCCGGCCATCGTCTTCGCGCCGAACAAGACGCTGGCCGCGCAGCTGTACAGCGAGTTCCGCGAGTTCTTCCCGAAGAACGCGGTGGAGTACTTCGTCAGCTACTACGACTACTACCAGCCCGAGGCCTATGTGCCGCAGCGCGACCTGTTCATCGAGAAGGACTCGTCGATCAACGAGCACATCGAGCAGATGCGGCTGTCGGCCACCAAGAGCGTGCTGGAGCGGCGCGACACGGTGATCGTGGCCTCGGTCAGCGCGATCTACGGCATCGGCAAGCCCGAGGACTATGCGCAGATGCGCTTCATCGTGCGCACCGGCGACAAGATCGGCCAGCGCGAGGTCATCGCCCAGCTGATCCGCATGCAGTACAGCCGCAACGATGTCGACTTCAGCCGCGGCGCCTTCCGCGTGCGCGGCGACACCATCGACGTGTTCCCGGCCGAGCACAGCGAGCTGGCCATCCGCATCGAGCTATTCGACGACGAGATCGAGGCCCTGAGCCTGCTGGACCCGCTGACCGGCCGCATCCGGCAGAAGGTGCCGCGCTTCGTGATCTACCCGTCCAGCCACTACGTGACGCCGCGCGAGCGGGTGCTGGCGGCGATCGAGACGATCAAGGCCGAGCTGCGCGAGCGCTCGGCCCAGCTGGTCGGCGCCGGCAAGCTGGTGGAGGCCCAGCGCCTGGAGCAGCGCACGCGCTTCGACCTGGAGATGATGCAGGAGGTCGGCCACTGCAAGGGCATCGAGAACTACACCCGCCACCTCAGCGGCGCGGCACCCGGCGAGCCGCCGCCCACGCTGGTGGACTACCTGCCGCCCGACGCGGTGATGTTCCTGGACGAGAGCCATGTGCTGATCGGCCAGCTCGGCGGCATGTACAACGGCGACCGCGCGCGCAAGAGCACGCTGGTGGAGTATGGCTTCCGCCTGCCCAGCGCGATGGACAACCGGCCGCTGAAGTTCGAGGAGTTCGAGCGCAAGATGCGCCAGTGCGTCTTCGTCTCGGCCACGCCGGGCAGCTACGAGCAGCAGCACGCCGGCGCGGTGGTCGAGCAGCTGGTGCGGCCCACCGGCCTGGTCGACCCGGTGGTCGAGGTGCGGCCGGCCACGCACCAGGTCGACGACGTGCTGGGCGAGATCCGCCAGCGGGTGCAGGCCAACGAGCGGGTCCTGATCACCACGCTGACCAAGAAGATGGCCGAGCAGCTGACCGACTACCTCAGCGACAACGGCGTCAAGGTGCGCTACCTGCACTCCGACGTCGACACGGTGGAGCGGGTCGAGATCATCCGCGACCTGCGCCTGGGCGCCTTCGACGTGCTGGTGGGCATCAACCTGCTGCGCGAGGGCCTGGACATCCCCGAGGTCTCGCTGGTGGCCATCCTCGACGCCGACAAGGAGGGCTTTCTGCGCGCCGAGCGCAGCCTGATCCAGACCATCGGCCGCGCCGCGCGCAATGCCAACGGCCGCGCCATCCTGTACGCCGACCGCATCACCGACTCGATGGCCCGCGCCATCGGCGAGACCGAGCGCCGGCGCGAGAAGCAGGTCGCCTTCAACCTGGCCCACGGCATCACGCCGCGCAGCGTGAAGAAGGAGGTCAAGGAGCTGATCGACGGCGTGGTCGCGCAGACCGACGACAAGACCAAGGTGCAGGCGATGGTCGCCGCGGCCGAGGTCGAGGCGATGAGCGAGAAGGACCTGGCCAAGCGCATCAAGCTGCTGGAAAAGCAGATGCTCGAGCACGCCAAGAACCTGGAGTTCGAGCAGGCCGCGCGGGTGCGCGACCAGCTGGCGCTGCTGCGCGAGCAGGCCTTCGGCGGCGGCGCCGCGCACGACGCGTCGGCGCTGCCGGCGGCGGGCGGCGCCGGCCGCTGAGGCGGCGCGCCGCACCGGCGCGTCGCGCGGCGGCCGCGCCGCTCGGCCGCGCCGTCAGCCGCCTGCCGGTGCGTCGGCCTGGTCGCGGAACACCCGCACCGCCTGGGTCACCACCTCGGCCTGGCCGTGCAGCGATGCGGCGGCCGCGGCCAGCTGCTCGACCATCGCGGCGTTCTGCTGGGTCAGCCCGTCGAGTTCGGCCACGCCGGCGTTGACCTGGGACACGCCCTTGGACTGTTCCTGCGCGCTGGCGCTGATGTCGGCGATCAGCGCATGCACCCGCTGCACCGCGGCCAGGGTGTCGCGGGTGCTCTGGCCGGTGCTGGCGGCCAGGTGGGTGCCGGCCTCGACCTTGGCCGCCGAGTCCTGGATCAGGCCGGTGATCTCGCGCGCCGCGGCACTGGTGCGCTGCGCCAGCGCCCGCACCTCGGCGGCGACCACCGCGAAACCGCGGCCCTGCTCGCCGGCGCGCGCGGCCTCGACCGCGGCGTTCAGCGCCAGCAGATTGGTCTGGAAGGAGATGCTGTCGATCACGCCGATGATCTCGCCGATCTTCTGCGAGGCCTGGCGGATCTCGTCCATGCGCCGGGCCACGTCGGATGCGGCGCCGCCGCTGCGCTCGGCCGCCTGGGCGGCGTCGCCGGCCAGCGTCGCCGCGGCCTGGGCGGTCTCGGCGGTCTGGCGGATGGCGCCGGTGATCTGCTCCATCGACGCGGCGGTCTGCTGCAGGTTGCTGGCCTGCGACTCGGTGCGGTCGCCGAGGTCGTGGTTGCCGTTGGCGATCTCGCGCGAGGCCAGCGTGATGCCCTCGACCTCGCGCCGCACGTCGGCGACGATGGCCTGCAGGTTGACGTTGAGCTGGCCCAGGCTGCGCGCGAGCTGGCCGACTTCGTCCTGGCGCTGCTGGCCCAGACGCTGCGACAGGTCGCCGGCCGACATGCGGCGGGCCACCGCCACCGCCTCGCGCAGCGGGGCCAGCGCCAGCTGGCGCCCCCACAGCGCGGCAACGGCGCCCAGTGCCAGGCCGGCCGGCAGCGTCGCCGCCAGGCCCCAGTGCTGCAGCGCGTGGGCGGCCAGCACCGCCGCCAGCACGCCGCCCAGCGTGACCGCGGCCAGCCGCGCGCCCAGGCCCGGCTGCAGCGCGCGGCGCAGCGCCCCGGCGGCACCGCGCTGGACCAGCTCGCCGCGCTGCAGCGCCAGCTGCGGCCGGCCCGTGCGGGCGTCCTCGCGCATGCGGGTGTACAGGCCCTCGGCGGCCTCGACCTCCCGGCGCGTCGGCGTCGTGCGCACCGACATGTAGCCGCTGATGCGACCGTGCTCCAGCACCGGCGTGACGTTGGCGCGCACCCAGTAGTGGTCGCCGTTCTTGCGCCGGTTCTTCACCAGCGCGGTCCAGGGCTCGCCGGCGCGCAGCGTGGTCCACATGTCGCGGAAGGCCTCGGCCGGCATGTCCGGGTGGCGCAGCAGGTTGTGGGGCTGGCCCATCAGCTCGTCGCGGCTGTAGCCGCTGACCTGGATGAAGGCGGGGTTGCAGTAGGTGATGCGGCTGTCCAGGTCGGTGGTCGAGACCAGGGTGGTGCCGGGGGGCAACAGGTGCTCACGCCGGGTGACCGGTCCGTTGTCGCGCATGGGCGGGCTTTCTCGAGGGGCAGTCGGTTGCTTGGAGACGGGGAATGCGCCGCAGCCTGGATGCTGCGGTGCCACACCGCTGTTTCGGCCGCCAGGTGTCGGGACTTGATATTGGTCAGGTGTCAGGGATTCCCGCCGCGTGCGATCGGGTCAGTCGGACGCGGCGGTCGGGGAACGCGCTTGGGTATGCTGCGCGCCCATGCTGCAACGTCTGTTCTCGCGCCGACCTGCGCCCCGCCTGCGGGTGCTGATGGTCTGCATGGGCAACCTGTGCCGCTCGCCGATGGCCGAGGCGGTGCTGCGCGCCAAGCTGGTGCATGCCGGGCTGGACACCGCGGTGGCGGTGGACTCGGCCGGCACCCACGGCCACTTCCGCGGCAGCCCGCCGGACCCGCGCGCGGTGGCCAGCGCCGGTGCCCGCGGCTACCGGCTGGAGGCCCTGCGCTCGCGGCCGCTGGCGGACGCCGACTTCGCGCGTTTCGACCTGCTGCTGGCGATGGACCACCAGAACCTGGAGCGCCTGCGCGAGCGTGCCCCGGCCGCGCAGCAGGACCGGCTGCAGCTGCTGCTGCCCTTTGCCGCGCAGGCCGGCGGCGGTGCGCTGCCGGTCGACGAGGTGCCCGACCCCTACTACGGCGCGCCCGCGGCCTTCGACGCCGCGCTGGACCTGATCGAGCCGGCCTGCGACGGCCTGCTGCAGCACCTGCGCCGGCAACTGGCCTGAGCGGCCAACCGGCCGGGCCGGGTGGCCCGGAGGCCGCGCCGCGGCGCAATGCCGACAAAAACACTCGGCTTCAGCTATACTTGAGCACAGCAGTCGGGTACCGGCCGCTGACCGGCGCCCGGGCGGGTGGCCGGAGCCGCCGCCCAGCCACAGGAGAGCTTCCCATGCGTCTGACCACCAAAGGCCGTTTCGCCGTCACCGCGATGATCGATCTGGCGCTGCGCTCGAACAACGGGCCGGTGGCGCTGGCCGCGATCAGCCAGCGGCAGCAGATTTCGCTGTCCTACCTGGAGCAGCTGTTCGGCAAGCTGCGCCGCCACGAACTGGTCGAGAGCACCCGTGGTCCGGGCGGCGGCTACTCGCTGGGCCGCAAGAGCGACGAGATCACCGTCGCCGACATCATCGTCGCCGTCGACGAGGCGCTGGACGCCACCGGCTGCGGCGGCAAGGAAAACTGCATGGGCGACGAGGCCGGGCGCTGCATGACGCACGAGCTCTGGTCCAGCCTGAACCAGAAGATGATCGAGTACCTCGATTCGATCTCGCTGAAGAAGCTGGTCGACGACCAGATCGCCAAGGGCGTGTCGATCGAGGAGGCGCCGGTCAAGCGCGCGATCTCCACCGTGCCGGTGGTCAAGCCGATCAAGGTGACCGCGCCGAACTCGGTGTTCGCACTCGGCAGCGCCCTGACCAAGTGAGGCGCGGCCGCCGGCCACGCCCCAGCGATCCCCGCAGACGACCCACCGTCTAGCTTCGAACACAACGATGACCCCGCATTTCCCCATCTACCTCGACTACGGCGCGACGACGCCGGTCGACCCCCGCGTCGTCGACGCGATGATCCCCTGGCTGCGCGAGCACTTCGGCAACCCCGCGTCGCGCAGCCACGCCTGGGGCTGGGAGGCCGAAGAGGCCGTCGAGCAGGCGCGCGCCCAGGTCGCCGGCCTGATCGGCGCCGACCCGCGCGAAATCGTCTGGACCTCCGGCGCCACCGAGAGCAACAACCTGGCGCTCAAGGGCGCGGCGCAGTTCTACAAGTCGCGCGGCAAGCACATCGTCACCGTCAAGACCGAGCACAAGGCGGTGCTGGACACCGTGCGCGAGCTGGAGCGCCAGGGCTTCGAGGCCACCTACCTCGACGTCGAGCCCGACGGCCTGCTGGACCTGGACAAGTTCAAGGCCGCGCTGCGGCCCGACACCATCCTGGCCTCGGTGATGTTCGTCAACAACGAGATCGGCGTGATCCAGGACATCCCGGCGATCGGCGCGATCTGCCGCGAGCGCGGCATCGTCTTCCACGTCGACGCCGCCCAGGCCACCGGCAAGGTGGCGATCGACTTGGGCGTGCTGCCGGTCGACCTGATGAGCCTGGCCTCGCACAAGACCTACGGCCCCAAGGGCATCGGCGCGCTGTACGTGCGGCGCAAGCCGCGCGTGCGGCTGGAGGCGCAGATGCACGGCGGCGGCCACGAGCGCGGCATGCGCTCGGGCACGCTGCCCACGCACCAGTGCGTGGGCATGGGCCTGGCCTTCGAGCTGGCGCGCCAGGAGATGGGCGCCGAGAGCGAGCGCATCCGCATGCTGCACCGCAAGCTGGTCGGCGGGCTGACGGAGATCGAGCAGGTCTTCATCAACGGCGACCTCGAGCGCCGCGTGCCGCACAACCTGAACATCTCGTTCAACTTCGTCGAGGGCGAGTCGCTGATCATGGGCGTCAAGGGCATCGCGGTCAGCTCGGGCTCGGCCTGCACCTCGGCCAGCCTGGAGCCCAGCTACGTGCTGCGCGCGCTCGGCCGCTCGGACGAGCTGGCGCACAGCAGCCTGCGCATGACCATCGGCCGCTTCACCACCGAGGAAGAGATCGACTACGCCGTCAGCACGTTGAAGGACCGTGTGGCCAAGCTGCGCGAGCTGTCGCCGCTGTGGGACATGTACCGCGAGGGCATCGACCTCAGCACTATCCAGTGGTCGGCACATTGAGTTCAGGAGATTGACATGGCATACAGCGACAAGGTCATCGACCACTACGAGAACCCGCGCAACGTCGGCGCCTTCGACAAGGGCGACGACACGGTCGGCACCGGCATGGTCGGCGCCCCGGCCTGCGGCGACGTGATGAAGCTGCAGATCAAGGTCAACCCGGCCACCGGGCTGATCGAGGACGCGCGCTTCAAGACCTACGGCTGCGGCTCGGCCATCGCCAGCAGCTCGCTGGTCACCGAGTGGGTCAAGGGCAAGAGCCTGGACCAGGCGCTGGCGATCAAGAACACCGCCATCGCCGAGGAACTGGCGCTGCCGCCGGTGAAGATCCACTGCTCGATCCTGGCCGAGGACGCGATCAAGGCCGCGGTCGAGGACTACAAGGCCCGCCACGGCGAGGGTGCGGCGCAACCGACGCAGGCGGCGTGACGATGTCGGTGACCCTGTCCGAATCGGCCGCGCGCCACGTCACGCGCTACATCGCCAAGCGGGGCAAGGGCGTGGGCGTGCGCCTGGGCGTGAAGACCACCGGCTGCTCGGGCCTGGCCTACAAGCTGGAGTACGCCGACGAGATCGCCCCCGAGGACCATGTCTTCGAGTCCAACGGCATCAAGGTGCTGATCGACCCGAAGAGCCTGCCCTACCTGGACGGCACCCAGCTCGACTTCGTCCGCGAGGGCCTGAACGAGGGCTTCAAGTTCCACAACCCGCGCGAGAAGGACCGCTGCGGCTGCGGCGAATCGTTCCGCGTGTGACGATCCCGGCACCGGGTCTGGCACCCGGCTTGCGACAAGGCGCGGCGTGACCCACCCGCGCCTTTGTCTTGTCAGGAACCCGACATGCAACTCTCCGACGACGACTTCACCCTGTTCGGCCTGCCGCCGCAGCACGCGCTGGACGCTGCCGCGCTGGCCGAGCGCTGGCGCGCGCTGCAGGCCCGGGTGCACCCCGACCGCTTCGCCGGCGAGGGCGCCGCGGCCCAGCGCGTGGCCATGCAGTGGGCGGTGCGCGTCAACGAGGCCTACCAGCGGCTGAAGGACCCGCTCAAGCGCGCCGCCTACCTGTGCGAGCTGCGCGGCGTGCCGGTGGACGCGCACAGCAACACCGCGATGCCGGCCGCCTTCCTGATGCAGCAGATGGCCTGGCGCGAGGCGCTGGACGAGGCGGCCGGCGCCGCCGCCGTCGAGGCGCTGGACGACGAAGTCGCCGCCGACGAGCAGCGCCGCCTGGCCGAGCTGGGCCGCACGCTGGACGAGGCCGGCGACACCGCCGCTGCCGCCCAGCAGGTGCGCGCGCTGATGTTCGTCGCCCGCTTCCGCGAGGACATCGCCCGCCGCCTGGAAGCGCTGGACGCGTGACAATCCGCTGTTTTTGCCGATTCCGACCCTGAACCCGCCGCCATGGCCCTGCTGCAACTTTCCGAACCCGGCCAGACGCCCGACCCGCACGCCCGCCGCATCGCGGTGGGCATCGACCTGGGCACCACGCACTCGCTGGTCGCCGCGGTGCGCCACGGCGTGGCCGAATGCCTGCCCGATGACCAGGGCCGGGTGATACTGCCCTCGGTGGTGCGCTACCTCGCCGGCGGCGGCCGCCAGATCGGCGTCGATGCGCGCGATGCCCAGGCCGACGACCCGGAGAACACGCTGGCCAGCGTCAAGCGCTTCATGGGCCGGCGGCTGGCCGACATCGCCGGCGCCGACAAGCTGCCCTACCGCTTCGTCGACCAGCCGGGCATGGTGGCGATCGACACCCGCGCCGGCGTGAAGACGCCGGTCGAGGTGTCGGCCGAGATCCTGGCCACGCTGCGCTACCGCGCTGAGGACAGCTTCGACGACGAGCTGTTCGGCGCCGTGATCACCGTGCCGGCCTACTTCGACGACGCCCAGCGCCAGGCCACCAAGGACGCCGCCCAGCTGGCCGGCCTGAACGTGCTGCGCCTGATCAACGAGCCCACCGCCGCCGCGGTGGCCTACGGCCTGGACAACGGCAGCGAGGGCCTGTACGCCGTCTACGACCTGGGCGGCGGCACCTTCGACATCAGCCTGCTGCGCCTGGCCAAGGGCGTGTTCGAGGTGGTGGCCACCGGCGGCGACGCCGCACTCGGCGGCGACGACTTCGACCACGCGCTGGCCGACTGGGCGCTGGCCCAGGCCGGACAGCGCGCCGACAGCCCGCACGACAAGCGCGCGCTGCTGGTGGCCGCCCGCGCCGCCAAGGAGGCGCTGACCGACGCCGAGGCCACCACGCTGCGCTGCGCGCTGCAGGGCGGCGAGCTGGCGCAGCCGGTGACGCGCGCGCAGTTCGACGCCATCACCCGCCCGCTGGTCGAGCGCACCCTGGCCGCGGTGCGCAAGGTGCTGCGCGACGCCAGGGTGCGCAAGGACGAGGTGCAGGGCGTGGTCATGGTCGGCGGCTCCACCCGCATGCCGGCCGTCCCGGCGGCGGTGGGCGAGCTCTTCGGCCGCGCACCGCTGACCAACCTGAACCCCGACGAGGTGGTGGCCCTGGGCGCCGCGATCCAGGCCAACGCGCTGGCCGGCAATGCCCGGGACGGCGAGCTGCTGCTGCTGGACGTGATCCCGCTGTCGCTGGGCCTGGAGACCATGGGCGGCCTGGTCGAGCGGGTGATCGAGCGCAACACCACCATCCCGGTGGCCAAGGCCCAGGACTTCACCACCTTCAAGGACGGCCAGACCGCGATGGCCATCCACGTGCTGCAGGGCGAGCGCGAGCTGGTGAGCGACTGCCGCAGCCTGGCGCGCTTCGAGCTGCGCGGCATCCCGCCGATGGTCGCCGGCGCGGCGCGCATCCGCGTCACCTTCCAGGTCGACGCCGACGGCCTGCTCAGCGTCTCGGCCAAGGAGCTGCTGTCGGGCGTCGAGGCGGCGGTGGTGGTCAAGCCCAGCTACGGCCTGGCCGACGACGAGATCGCCCGCATGCTGCAGGACGGCTTCGCCAGCGCCGAGGCCGACATGGCGGCGCGCTCGCTGCGCGAGTCGCGCGTCGAGGCCCAGCGCATGGGCCTGGCCACCCGCGCCGCGCTGGCCGCCGACGGCGAGCTGCTGGACGCCGGCCAGCGCCAGGCCATCGAGGCCCTGCTGGCCGAGCTGGACCGCATCGCCGCCGGCAGCGACCACGCCGCGATCGACGCCGCGGTCGAGCGCCTGGCCGAGGGCACCGAGGCCTTCGCCGCCGCGCGCATGAACCGCGGCATCCAGGCGGCGCTGACCGGCCGCAAGCTCGACGAACTCTGACACCCTGCCGACGACCCGCCCATGCCCGTCATCAAGATCCTGCCGCACGCCGAGCTCTGCCCCCAGGGCAAGGAGATCACCGCACCGCGCGGCACCTCCATCTGCGAGGCCCTGCTGGACCACGGTGTGGCCATCGAGCACGCCTGCGACATGAGCTGCGCCTGCACCACCTGCCACGTCATCGTGCGCCAGGGCTTCAAGAGCCTGAACCCGATGGACGAGGCCGAGGAGGACCTGCTGGACCGCGCCTGGGGCCTGGAGGCCGACTCGCGCCTGAGCTGCCAGGCCATCGTGGCCGACGCCGACCTGGTGATCGAGATCCCCAAGTACACGATCAACCACGCGCGCGAGAACCACTGAGGGCCCTCAGGGCCCGGCGGTGCCCGGCCTGCCGACCCCGCAGTCACGGGGGCGGGTGGCCGGCGGTGCGCCGTGGCGGGCCGGCAGGCGGCGTAGGAGGGCATTCGGGCGGGGTGCGGCCGGCATGCGGCCGGCGGCCAGCCCGCCGCCCAGCCTGCCAGGAGCCCGTGCCATGCCCCGCCTCGATCGCCAACCCTGCGCCCGCCCCTCTGCCGCGCGGTCTGCCCCCCGGTCAGCCGCGCCGTCTGCCGCACCGTGCATCCGGCGGGTCGCGCGCCGCTCCGCGCTGGGCCTGGCCGTGCTGGCCAGCCTGCCGGCGCAGGCGGTGGACGTGGTGTGGACCGGCAGCGCCGGCACCACGCTCTGGCAGACGGCGGGCAACTGGTCACCCGGCCTGCCGGCCGCCGGCGACCTGGTGCAGATCGGCGCGGTGCCGCTGGTGGTCCACGGTGCCGGCCACTCGTCCGTGGCCAGCCTGCAGTCGCTGGCGGCCGACTTCCGGCTGCAGGGCGGCAGCCTGTCGCTGGCGCAGGCCTCCGGCCTGGCCCGGCTGAGCAGCACCGCCGGCGCGCTGCGCGGCGCCGGCACCGTCACGGCCGCGCAGTCGCAGCTCAACGGCGGCGCGTTCCTGGATGCCGGCACGCTGCTGCTGGCCGCGGGCGGCAGCCACGGCTGGGGCAGTGCCGGCTTCCATGCCGACGGCGGCCGGCTGATCCGCAACGAGGGCACGCTGACCGTCTCCAGCGGGCCGGCCACCAACTGGACGCTGAACCTGAACGACGCGCCGGGCTACACCGCGCTGGCCGGCGCTGCGCGCGTGGAGAACGCCGGCACGCTGCACTTCGACAGCTACCTGAACCGCACCCAGTACGTGACCGCCGGCAACCAGGGTCTGGGCGACCAGGCACAGGCCGGCTTCCTGAACACCGGCACGGTGTCGAAGTCCGGCGCCGGGTCGACCTCGGTGTACGTGGCCTTCCGCAACGAGGGCACGCTCAGCCTGGCCGCCGATGCGGCCTACGGCAACAGCTACGGCGGCTTCTCGCTGCGCGGCGGCTCGGACCATGCGGGCGGCAGCCGCGTCACCGGCACCGGGCTGCTGTGGCTGATCGAAGGCACGCACAGCTTCGCCAGCGGCGCCCTGGTCGACGTCGCCGAGCTGCGCACCTTCTCCAGCGCCCAGGTGCTGCTGGGCGCCGGCAGCGTGTTCACCCCCGGCAAGTTCACGCTGCAGGGCAGCGGCCGCACCCAGGTGCAGGCCGGCGCCAGCTTCGCGCCGGGCCGCTTCGAGATGGCGGGCGCCACGCTGGACCCGATGGCCAACGACCTGCAGCTGCCCGACGGCAGCCAGCTGGGCAGCGGCACGCTGGCCGGCAGCGGCGTGGTGACGGTGGCCGGAGCCCAGCTGGCCGGCACCTACCTGCGCGACGCCGGCACGCTGCGCCTGGCCGCCGGCGGCAGCCATGCGATCAGCGCCGGCCTGAGCCTGGACGGCGGGCGGGTGCTGCACAACGCCGGCAGCACCACCGTGGCCGGCGGCAACGGCAACGTGCTGTTCGACCTGAACGCTTCGGTGGGCCACCCCAACCAGGCCGGGGCCGGCCGGATCGAGAACAGCGGCACGCTGAACCTGGTGGCCCTGCTCAACCGCAACATCCAGTTCAACGTGTCCAACCAGGGCCTGGGCGACGACACCGCCGCCACGCTGCAGAACACCGGGCGCATCAACGTCAGCGGCGACGGCGCCACCATCGTGCGCTCGCAGCTGGTCAACCGCGGCACCATCGACGTGGCCGCCGGCTACAGCGGCACGCTGCAGGTGGACAGCTACCTCGGCCGCGGCAGGCTGGACAACCAGGCCGGCGGGCGCATCCAGGGCGACGGGCAGCTGATGCTCACCGGCATGGGGCACACGCTGCGCAGCGGCTCGTCGGTGACGGTGGACCGCTTCACCAACTGGGGCGAGCTGACCATCGAGGACGGCGTGGACTTCCGGCCGGGCGACTTCCACACCCGCCTGATCAACGAGCTGGAAAGCAAGGTCACCAAGGTGGGCACGGCCTCGCTGGTGTGGCGCGGTCCGGGCTGGATGGACATGGCCGCCGAGCTGGTGCTGCAGCCGGGCGCGCCGCTGGTCGTGGCCGGCGGCCGCTTCGGCGGCAGCGGCCGGGTGACGATGGCCGGCTCGGCCGCCGCCGGCACCGCGGCGGTGGTGGTGCAGCGCGGCGCGGTGCTGGACCCCGGCAACTCCCCGGTGGGCACCTTCGGCTTCAGCGCCGGCACGCTGACGGTCAACGGCGGCGTGCGCCTCGAGGCCGGCAGCGGCTTCGAGGCCGACCTGGTCTACCTGGGCGGCTACCTCAGCAACCCGGTCGTCGGCGCCGACGCCCTGGCCGCCACCGGCGTGGTGTTGCTGGGCGGCACGCTCACCGTCGACCTGGGCGCCAAGCTCAGCGCCGCGGCGCTGCAGGGGCGCAGCTTCACGCTGCTGACGGCCAGCCGCGTCGAGGGCCGCTTCGCGCACCACGCCGGCCTGGGTGACTTCGGCGGGCTCGGCTACCACGTCGACTACCTGGACGGCAACGACGCCGACGCCCTGGCCGACCGCGTGCGCATCACCTTCGACGCCCAGCCCTTGCCGCCGATGCCGGCGGTGCCGGAACCCGACCGCTGGGCGCTGATGGCCGCCGGCCTGGCCGCGCTGGGCTGGCTGGCGCGCCGGCGCACGGCGGCCTGACCGGGCCCGGCAGGCTCAGCGCGTTTCCTCGCGCGAGAACACCAGGGTCATGGTCGCCGGGATGCGGCCGTTGTCCAGCGGCAGCTTCTCGGTACGGTCCAGCGCGCGCAGCACCGCCTGGTCCCAGGCCGGGTTGGCGCTGGGCTTGACGATGCGCCGGCCGACGATGCTGCCGTCGGGCGCGGCGCGCACCTCGACCTCGGCCACCGGGTTGCCCGGGTCGTCGGCCGGGAAGTGGATGTTGGGCCGCACCGCGTTGCGGATGCGGCCCGCGTAGCTGGCCGAGGGCGCGCTGTCGCGCGCCGCGGTGCCGGTGCTGCCGGCTGCGCCGCTGCCGGCGGCGCCGGCCTGGCCGAGCATGCGCTTGAGGTTCTCCTCGCGCTGGCGGGCCAGGCGCTCCTCCTGGGCCTTGGCTTCACGGGCCTTCTCGGCTTTCTCTGCCTTCTCGGCCTTGGCGGCCTGCTCGGCGGCCTGGCGCTTCGCTTCGCGCTGCGCCTCGGCCTTGGCCGCCTGCTCCTTCTGGCGCCGCGCCTCGGCCTCCTGCGCCGCCCTGGCCGCGGCCTGCTCCTTGCGGCGCTGGGCCTCGCGCTCGGCCTCCTGGCGGGCCTTCTCGGCGGCCAGGCGCTGCTCCTCCAGGCGCTGCTTCAGGCGGCGCGCTTCCTCGGCGGCCTTGGCCTGTTCGGCCTGTTTGCGCTGGGCGGCCTTCTCCAGCGCGATCTCGGCGTCGCGCCGGGCGGCCAGTTCGGCCGGGCTGGGGGCCGGCGGTGGCGGCGGCGGCGCCACGCGCGGTGCCGGGGCGGGGGGCGGGGGCGGCTCGGCGGGCGGTGGGGGCGGGGGCGACGCCGCCGGCGGCGCGGCCACCTGCGGCACCGCCGACCACAGCTCGGCCGCGACCACCGCGTCGGCCCGCGGCAGGCGCCAGTTCAGCGCCAGCGCCAGCGCGCCGACCAGGCCGGCGTGCGCCAGCAGGGCCAGCGCGGCGCCCAGGCCCAGGCGCTCGGCGCCGGCCGGGCGGTCCGGCGGCAGCGTGCCGGCACCGGCCAGCGCGGGGGACGGGGGCAGGGCCATCGTGGCGGGCCGGCGCGCGTGCGGGCTCAGCCGCCCTGCTTGACCGCCAGGCCGATGCGCGCGACGCCGGCACGCTGCAGCCGGTCCATGGCCTGCACCACCTGCTCGTAGCGCACCGACTTGTCCGCCGAGATCAGCACCGGCACCTTGGCGTCGCCGCCCTGCAGGGCCTGGACGCGCTCGGCCAGGCGGTCGAGCGTCACCGGCTGGGCGTCGCCGCCGTCCTTGCGCAGCTTCAGCCGGGCGTCGCTGCCGACGATGACCTCGACCACGCTGGGCGCGCGCTGCGCCGCCTTGCCGACGCTGGGCAGGTCGACGACGCCGGTGGTGATCAGCGGCGCGCTGACCATGAAGATGATCAGCAGCACCAGCATCACGTCGATGAAGGGCACCATGTTCATCTCGGCCATGCCGCGGCGGCTGCGGCGGCCGCCCGATCGGCCCACGACGGCGGGCATCGCGCTGCCTCCGCCGTCAGCGCCCGCCGGCCGGCGGGGCCGAGGCGTTGCGCTGCAGGATGTTGGAGAACTCCTCGATGAAGCTCTCCAGCTGGATGGCGATGCGGTCGATGTCGCGGGCGAAGCGGTTGTAGGCGATCACCGCCGGGATCGCCGCGAACAGGCCGATGGCGGTGGCCACCAGCGCCTCGGCGATGCCGGGGGCCACGGTGGCCAGCGTCACCTGCTGCACCGCCGACAGGCCGACGAAGGCGTGCATGATCCCCCACACCGTGCCGAACAGGCCGACATAGGGGCTGACCGAGGCCACGGTGCCGAGGAAGCCGACGTTGCCCTCGATCGCGTCGAGCTCGCGCTGCAGGCTGGCACGCATCGCGCGGCGGGCGCCGTCGAGCTGGGCGCCGGCGTCCAGCCGGCGCTCGCGCAGCTTCAGGAACTCGCGCATGCCGGCGGCGAAGATGCGCTGCATCGGCGCGCCGCCGCTGCGCCCGTCGGCGGCGGCGTACAGGTCGTTGAGGTTCTTGCCCGACCAGAACTCGCGCTCGAAGTCCTCGTTGCCGCCGCGGATGCCGCGCAGGCCGAAGACCTTGCTGAAGATCACCGTCCAGCTGGCCAGCGAGGTCAGCAGCAGGCCGGCCATCACCAGCTGCACCACGAAGCTGGCGTGCAGCACCAGCGTGATGATCGAGAAGTCCTGGTTCATCGGGAGACCACGGTGGTGCCGGCCAGGGCGTCGACGATGGCCGGCGGGAAACGGCGGGGGCGCAGCGTGGCGGCGTCGACGCAGCCGATGCGGATGCTGCCTTCGCACAGCAGGGCGGGGGCCGGGGCGGCGGGGCTGCTGCGCCAGGCCTGCTGCTGCAGCACCATCGACGCGCGGCCCAGCTCGGTGGGCGTGACGGTGATGTCCAGCAGGTCGTCCAGCCGGGCCGGCGCGGCGTAGCGCAGCGCGGTCTCGCTGACGACGAAGATCGCGCCGCTGGCCTCGCGCAGCGCCTGCTGGCCGACGCCCAGCGCGCGCAGCCACTCGGTGCGGGCGCGCTCGAAGAACTTCAGGTAGTTGGCGTAGAACACCACGCCGCCGGCGTCGGTGTCCTCCCAGTACACGCGCACCGGCAGCCGGAAGGCGACGGCCGGTGCGGCGGCGCCGGTGCTCACGCCAGCGTGCGCTGCAGGCGGTGCAGCGCCTCTTCCAGCCGGTCGCGGCTGGTGGCGAAGGACAGGCGCAGCCAGCGCTGCGGGTCGGCGCGGCCGAAGTCGCGGCCCGGGGTCAGCGCGACGTGGGCGCGCTCCATCAGCGCGAAGGCGAAGTCCCAGCTGTCGGGGGCGTGGGCGCTGCAGTCGGCCCAGGCGTAGAAGGCGCCGTCGGGCTCGACCGGCACCGGCAGGCCCAGGCGGTTCAGCGCCGGCACGACGAAGTCGCGGCGGGCGCGGAACTCGGCGCGGCGGCGCTCGAATTCGGCGATCGACTCGGGGTGGAAGCAGGCCAGCGCGGCGTGCTGGGCCACGGTGGACGCGCAGATGAACAGGTTCTGCGCCAGGCGCTCGACCGGGTCGACCAGGGCCTCGGGCAGCACCAGCCAGCCCAGGCGCCAGCCGGTCATGTTGAAGTACTTGCTGAAGCTGTTGACGCTGACGATGTGCTCGCCGAGCTGCAGCGCGCTGTGGCCGAAGGCGTCGTCGTAGCTCAGGCCCAGGTAGATCTCGTCGACGATGGTCACGCCGCCGTGGCCGCTGACGACGCGGTCGATGCGGCGCAACTCGTCGGGGTGGATCGAGGTGCCGGTGGGGTTGGACGGCGAGGCCAGCAGCACGCCGCGGCTGGCCGGGGTCCAGGCGCGGGCCACGGTGTCGGCGTCGAGCTGGAAGCGCTGCGCCGCGGTGGTGGGCAGCAGCCGGGCCACCGCCTCCGCCGCCGCCACGAAATGGCGGTTGCAGGGGTAGCTGGGGTCCGGCATCAGCACCTCGTCGCCGGCCTCGAACAGCGCCAGGCAGGCCAGCTGCAGCGCGGCGGACGCGCCGGCGGTGACCATGATGCGCCGTGCCGGCACGTCCAGCCCGAAGCGCTGGCGGTACCAGTCCGACAGCGCCTCGCGCAGCGCCGGCAGGCCCATGGCCTGGGTGTACTGGGTGTGGCCGTCGCGGATGCAGCGCTCGGCGGCTTCCTGCACCAGCGGCGGCGCGGTGAAGTCGGGCTCGCCGATGTTCAGGAACAGCATGCGCTCGCCGCCGCGCGCCGGGTCGCAGGCCGGGCTGGCGGCGATGCGCTGCGCCGCCTTGGCGCACTCCATCACGTAGAAGGGCTCGATGTGGTCGAGCCGGCGGGCGATCTTCATGCCGGCTTGCGCGCGTTCTGGCGGGCGGCCACCTCGATCGGGCGCAGGTCGGCGGCGGCCTTGTCCAGCACGCCGTTGACGTACTTGTGGCCGTCGGTGCCGCCGAAGGCCTTGGCCAGTTCCACCGCCTCGTTGATGACGACGCGGTAGGGGATGTCGATGCAGTGCGTCAGCTCGTAGCAGCCGATCATCAGCACGCCGTGCTCGACCGGCGACAGCAGGCGGGTGGGGCGGTCGACGTGGCGGGCCAGCACCGCGTCCAGCGCGGCGGCCTCGGCGATGCAGCCGTGCAGCAGCGCGTCGAAGTGGGCGCGGTCGGCCTTGTCGAAGTCGCCCTGCTCGCGCACGTGGGCGTCGATGGCGCCGGCGTCGCCGCCGCCGACCAGCCATTCGTACAGGCCCTGCACCGCGAACTCGCGCGAGCGCCGGCGCGGCGACTTGGCCGCCGCCGGCTTGCGCGCGGGCTTGCCGGCCGGCCGGGGCGGCGGCGCGCCGTGGTCGTCGGTGCTCACGTCAGCTCGTCCAGCAGGTTGGCCATCTCGACGGCGACGCGGGCGGCGTCGCGGCCCTTGTCCTCGGCACGGGCCCAGGCCTGGGCCTCGTTCTCGACGGTCAGGATGGCGTTGGCCACCGGCAGCCCGCTGTCCAGGCTGACGCGGGTGACGCCGGCGCCGCTCTCGTTGGCCACCAGCTCGAAGTGGTAGGTCTCGCCGCGGATGATGCAGCCCAGCGCGACCAGGGCGTCGAAGTCGTCGCTCTCGGCCATGGCCTGCAGGGCCACCGGCACCTCCAGCGCGCCGGGCACGGTGACGTGGCGGATGTTGTCGGCCGGGACGCCGAGCGCGGCCAGTTCGGCCAGGCAGGCCTCGGCCAGCTTGCCGGTCAGGTCGGCGTTGAAGCGGGCCTGCACGATGCCGATGCTCAGGCGCGAGCCGTCGAGGTTGCCGGCGCTGCCCTGGTTGGCGTTCTGCATGGGGATACCTTGTGGGAGAAAAGAGCGGGTTCGCTGCGCGCAGCGAGTCGGGTGGCGGCGCGGCGCGTCAGCGCTCGGCCGGCACGAAGCGGGTGACCTCCAGGCCGTAGCCCATCATGCTGGGCATGCGGCGCGGGTTGCCGAGCAGCTGCATGCGGGTGACGCCCAGTTCGCGCAGGATCTGCGCGCCCACGCCGTAGGTGCGCAGGTCCACCTGCAGGCCGCGCGCCGGGCGGCTGGCCTGCTCGGGCAGCACCTGGGGCAGCAGGGTGTCGACGTCGGCGCTGCAGTTCAGCAGCACGGCCACGCCGGCCGGGCTGCGCTGGATCGCCTCCAGCGCCTTGGGCAGCGGCCAGGAGTGGACGCTGGCGCCGCTGTCGAGCAGGTCCAGCGCGGTGAAGGGTTCGTGCACGCGGGCGACGATCTCGTCGCCGGGCTGCCACTGGCCGTGCTGCAGCGCCAGGTGCAGGCCGCCCGAGCGGTCGCGGAAGGCGATGCACTGGAACGTGCCCTGCGGCGTGGTCAGCGCGCGCTGGCCGACGCGCTCGATCAGCGTCTCGTTGTGCGAGCGGTGGGCGATCAGGTCGGCGATGGTGCCGATCTTCAGGCCGTGCTGCTGGGCGAAGACCTCCAGGTCCGGCAGGCGGGCCATGGTGCCGTCGTCGTTCATGATCTCGCAGATCACCGCGGCGGGCGTCAGGCCGGCCATCGCGGCCATGTCGCAGCCGGCCTCGGTGTGGCCGGCGCGCATCAGCACGCCGCCGTCCTGGGCCTGCAGCGGGAAGATGTGGCCGGGCTGCACCAAGTCGCGCGGCTTGGCATCGCGGGCCACCGCGGCCTGCACGGTGCGGGCGCGGTCGGCGGCGCTGATGCCAGTGGTCACGCCCTCGGCGGCCTCGATCGAGACGGTGAAGGCCGTGCCGTGCACCGTGCCGTTGCGCGCGGCCATCGGCTGCAGGCGCAGCTTCTCGCAGCGCTCGCGGGTCAGCGTCAGGCAGATCAGGCCGCGGCCGTACTTGGCCATGAAGTTGATCGCCTCGGGGGTGACGTGGTCGGCGGCGAGGACCAGGTCGCCTTCGTTCTCGCGGTCTTCTTCGTCGACCAGGATCACCATGCGGCCGGCGGCCAGCTCGGCAACGAGCTCGGGTACGGGGGAGATAGCCATCGGCGGATTGTAGGCGGCCCGCCCCGGCCGGCCTGTCCGAGGGGCGACGCCGGTGCGTGCGCGGGCCGGCGCCGGTGGCGGCCGGCGGGCGGTGGCCGCTTCAGGCCGGCGCGGCGTCGCCCGACGCCGCCAGGCCCTCGGCCGGCGGGCTGGCCCAGTCCCAGCGGCCCTCGCGCAGCAGCTGGTGCGGGCCGAAGCCGGCCTTGTAGGCCATCTTCGGGCTCTCGGCGATCCAGTAGCCCAGGTACAGGTGCGGCAGCTTCAGCTGGCGCGTCTGCTCGATCTGCCAGAGCACGCCGTAGGTGCCCAGGCTGCCCTTGAAGTCGGGGTCGTAGTAGGTGTAGACGGCGGACAGCCCGTCGTTGAGCACGTCGACGATGGCCACCATGCGCAGCGTGCCGGCGCTGCCGTCCTCGGTGGCGTCGCGGAACTCGACCAGCCGCGAGTTGACGCGGCTTTGCAGCAGGAACTGGGTGTACTGGTCCACGCTGTCGTGGTCCATGCCGCCACCGGCGTGGCGGCCGCTCTGGTAGCGCAGGTAGAGCTGGTAGTGCTCGGGCACGAAGCACAGGCGCAGCACCCGGGTCTTCAGGCCGCGGTGGGCCTTCCAGGCGCGGCGCTGCGTGCGCGTGGGCTGGAAGCCGGCCACCGGGATGCGCAGCGGCACGCAGGCGCGGCAGCCGTCGCAGTAGGGCCGGTAGGTGAACATGCCGCTGCGCCGGAAGCCGTTGGCCACCAGGCCGGAGTACGCGTCGGCGTGGATCAGGTGGCTGGGCGTGGCGACCTGCGAGCGCGCCAGGCGCTCGGGCAGGTAGCTGCAGGGGTAGGGCGCCGTCGCATAGAACTGCAGCGACGACAGCGGGAGTTCCTTCGGATGGGTCACGCGCGGGTAGGGGCGGCGGGCGGGGTGTCGGGCAGGAGGGCTGCGGCTGCGTCCGGGGGCTCGGCGGCGGCGCCCGGCCCGGCGGGGCCCAGGTCCAGCAACGACCACCAGCGCGGATCATAGGCCCAGCGCGGCGGCGGGGCCTCCCCCACGGTGCGGGCCAGGTGGGCCTCGAAGTCGGCGCGCGGGATGGGCCGCGCGCCCAGGCTGGCCAGGTGGCCGGTGGCCTGCTGGCAGTCGATCAGCGCGATGCCGTGGGCGCGGCAGAAGGCCACCAGCGCGGCCAGCGCGATCTTGCTGGCGTCGGTGCGGCGGGCGAACATCGACTCGCCGAAGAACATGCGGCCCAGGCCGACGCCGTACAGCCCGCCGACCAGCTCGCCGTCGATCCAGGTCTCCACGCTGTGGGCGGCGCCGGCGGCGTGCCAGGCGCTGTAGGCGTCGATGATCTCGGGCACGATCCAGGTGCCGGTCTGGCCTTCGCGCGGCGCACCGGCGCAGGCCTGCATCACGGCGCGGAAGGCGGTGTCGATGCGGATGGCGCAGCCCGGCGTGCGGATGAAGCGGCGCAGCGTCTTGCGCAGGCTGTGCGACAGCCGGAACTCGGCCACCGGCAGCACCATGCGTGGGTCGGGGCTCCACCACAGCGGTGGCTCGCCGGGGCTGTACCAGGGGAAGATGCCGCGCCGGTAGGCCTCGGCCAAGCGCTGCGGCGTGACCCGCGCGCCGGCGGCCAGCAGGCCCGGCGCGCCGCTGTCGTCGCCCAGCGCGTACCGGGTGGGCGGCAGCGGGTCGTGCTCGTCGATCCAGATCAGGGTTGCGCCGGCCATAGCTGGCGCGGATTGTCGCGTGGCCGGGCCGGCGCCGGCCCGGCGCCGGGCCCACGCCGCGGCCGGCGGTGTTCAGATCGTCACGCCGCCGTCGATCACCAGGCTCTGGCCGGTCATGAAGCGGCTGGCCGGCGCGGCCAGGTAGACCGCGGCGCCGGCGATCTCGTCCGGGTCGCCGATGCGGCGCAGCGGCGTCTCGGCGTTGCGCGCGGCCAGCGCGTCGGGGTTGTCCCACAGCGCCTTGGCGAAATCGGTCTTGATCAGGCCCGGGGCGATGCAGTTGACGCGCACGTTGTGGGGGCCCAGCTCGACGGCCAGGTTGCGCGCCAGCTGCATGTCGGCGGCCTTGCTGATGCAGTAGGCGCCGATCACCGGCGAGCCGCGCAGGCCGCCGATCGACGAGACGATGATGATCGAGCCGTCGCGTCGCGCCGTCATCTGCGGCGCCACCATGCTGATCAGCCAGTGGTTGCTGATGATGTTGTTGTCCAGGATCTTGCGGAACTGCTCGTCGGCGATGCCGGCCATCGGGCCGTAGTAGGGGTTGCTGGCGGCGTTGCACACCAGGGTGTCGACGCGGCCGTAGGTGGCCATGGTCTGGTCGACCAGGGCCTGCAGCGCCTCCTTGCGGCTGATGTTGGCGGCCACCGCGATGGCGGTGCCGGCGCCGTGGCGGGCGTTGAGGGCGGCGGCCACTTCGTCGCACGAGCCCTGGTTGCGCGACGAGATCACGACCTTGGCGCCGTGCTCGGCCAGGCGCTCGGCGATGGCGCGGCCGATGCCGCGGGACGATCCGGTGACGATGGCCACCTGGCCTTTCAGGTCGAACAGTTGCATGGGGGATCCTCGGGTTGGTCTGCATGCCGATCTTTCCAAGCGGCGGGGCGGTCAGCCATTGGTACTTACGGTATAACCGCAGGTTTTTCCATACCCGAAGCTCCAAACCATGAAACTCGACTTCACCGGCCGCGTGGCCATCGTGACCGGGGCCGGCGGCGGCCTGGGCCGTGCCCATGCCCTGGCGCTGGCCGCGCGCGGCGCGCGCGTGGTCGTCAACGACCTGGGCGGCACCACCGACGGCCGTGGCGGCTCGCCGGTGGCGGCGCAGAAGGTGGTCGACGAGATCGTCGCCGCCGGCGGCCAGGCCATCGCCAACGGCGCCTCGGTGACCGACCCGGCGGCCGTGGCCGCGATGGTGCAGCAGGCCATGGACGCCTGGGGCCGCGTGGACATCCTGGTCAACAACGCCGGCATCCTGCGCGACAAGAGCTTCTCGAAGATGACGCTGGACGATTTCCGCGCCGTCGTCGACGTGCACCTGATGGGCGCGGTGCACTGCACCCAGGCCGTCTGGCCGATCATGAACGCGCAGCAGTACGGCCGCATCGTGATGACCAGCTCCTCGTCGGGCCTGTTCGGCAACTTCGGCCAGGCCAACTACGGCGCGGCCAAGATGGCCCTGGTCGGCCTGATGCAGACGCTGTCGATCGAGGGCGCCAAGAACGACATCCGCGTCAACTGCCTGGCGCCCACCGCGGCCACGCGCATGACCGAGAACCTGCTGCCGCCGGCGATGCTGGAACTGCTGACGCCCGAGTCGGTGGTGCCGGCCATGCTGTGGCTGGTCAGCCAGGACGCGCCGACCCGCGCCATCTGCAACGCCGGCGCCGGCACCTTCGCCGCCTCGCACATCACGCTGACCCGCGGCGTGCACCTGGGCTGCAGCGCCGACACGCCCGAGCAGCTGGCCGCCGCCTGGGCCGAGGTGGCCGCGCGCGACGGCGACCAGGTGCCGGCCAGCGGATCGGCCCAGGGCCAGAACGAGATCGCCCAGGCGATGGCGGCACGGCGCTGAGCCGCCCGGACCGGATGAGCCGCCACCACGCGCACCCGCCGCACTTCCCGCCGCCGCTGGCCGACTTCGGCGGCGCGCCACCGCCGGCGCCCGACTGGTTCCGCGACGCGCTGGCCGACGCGCCCGAGCGGCTGGAGGTCAAGGTGCAGGGCGCACCGGTCGAGGCCCTGGCCTGGGGCCGCCGCGGCGACCCCGGCCTGCTGCTGCTGCACGGCAACGGCGCGCACGCCGACTGGTACGCCCACATCGGCCCGCTGCTGAAGGCCGGGCGCCGCGTGGTGGCGATGAGCTTCTCCGGCATGGGCGGCTCGGGCTGGCGCACCCACTACAGCGTGGCGCAGTGGGCCGACGAGGCCGTCGCGGTGGCCGAGGCCACCGGCCTGTACGACGCGCCGGTGCTGCCCACGGTGGCCGGCCATTCCTTCGGCGGCTTCCCGCTGATGAACGCGGCCGACCGCCACGGCGACCGGCTGGCCCGCGCGGTGATCGTCGACACCCCGGCGCGGCCGCCGTCGCGGGTGGCGGCGCAGCAGCAGCGCGCCCAGGCCCCGCGCTCGGACGCGATGCGCTCGGCGCGCGTGTACCCGTCGGTGACCGAGGCGCTGCTGCGCTTCCGGCTGATGCCGCCGCAGGGCTGCCCCCACCCCTGCGTGGCCGACCTGATCGCCCGCCGCGGCCTGAAGCAGGTCGTCGGGCCCGACGGCGCGCCGGGCTGGGTCTGGCGCTTCGACCCCTTCCTGTTCCGCCACTTCGACTTCGGCCGCCCCTACAGCCACCTGCGGCGCGCGCGCTGCTCGGTCACGCTGGTGCGCGGCGGGCGCTCGCGCCTGCTGTCGGTCGAGGCCTTCCAGCGCATGGCCGAGTACGCCCCGCCCGGCACCGCGCTGGCCGAGGTGCCCGACGCCGACCACCACGTGATGATCGACCAGCCGCTGGCCTTCGCCGCGCTGCTGGACGGGCTGGCGCCCCGGGCATGACGGTCGCCACCCGGCCGCGGGCCACGCTGCGCTTCGCCGAGAAGCGCGAGCTGATCCTGGATGGCGCGGCGCGGCTGTTCAACCGCCGCGGCATCAAGGCGGGCACGCTGTCCGAGGTGGCCGCCGGCGTCGGCCTGGCCACCAACAGCCTGACCTACTACTACCGCAAGAAGGAAGACCTGGTCGGCGCCTGCCTGGTGCGCAGCATCGAGGCGCTGAACCAGCTGATCGCCGACGCCGCCGAGGCGCCGGACGCCGGCGGCCGCGTCGAGCGCTTCGTCCACGGCTTCATCGCCCGGCTGCAGGCCATCGACGAGCAGCGCGCGCCCGAGCTGATCCTGTTCGGCGACATGCGCGCGCTGCCGCAGCCGCAGGCCGCGCCGGTGTTCGCCGCCTACGAGGCGATGTTCCGCGCGCTGCGCGGCCTGCTGCTCGACCCGGCGGTGCCGGCGCCGCGCGGCAGCGCCGCGCGCCGCGCGCTGAATGCGCGCACCCACCTGCTGCTGGCCCAGGTGCAGTGGACGCGCGCCTGGCTGGGCCGCTACGAGCCGGCCGACTACCCGCGCGCCGCCGCCCGCCTGTGCGACATCCTGCTGCACGGCCTGGCCGCGCCCGGCCAGGCCTGGGACGCGGCAGCCGGCCAGGTGCCGGCGCTGGACGAGGGCGCGGAGGGCAGTCCGGGCGGTGCGGGTGGCGAGGGCGAGGCCGGTGCGCTGCGCGAGGCGTACCTGCGCACTGCCACGCGCCTGGTCAACGACCACGGCGTGGGCGGTGCCTCGGTCGAGCGCATCGCCGCCGAGCTGGCGCTGACCAAGGGCAGCTTCTACCACCACCACGACACCAAGCACGCGCTGATCGACGACTGCTTCGAGCGCAGCCTGGGCCTGATCCGCGGCGTGCAGCGCGCCGCGCTGGACGGCGGCGGCAACGGCTGGCAGCAGCTGCTGGCGGCCACCGCGCCGCTGCTGCGCCTGCACGACCCGGCCGACGCCGCGGTGGCCCGCGGCCCGCTGCTGCGCCTGAGCGCCTGGACCGAGCTGCCCGACGAGCTGCGCTGGCCGCGCCGCGGCGCGATGAACCGCCTGGTCGAGCGCTACGCGGCGATGGTGGCCGACGGCGTCGCCGACGGCTCGCTGCGCCGGGTGGACCCGGTGATTGCCGGCCACGCGCTGTCCGGCCTGCTCAACGCGCTGGCCGAGGTGCAGCACTGGGTGGCGCCCGGCCCCGGCCCGGCGCCGGCGCCGCTGGCCAGCATCTTCGCGCGGCCGCTGCTGTGCGGCGGGCTGGCGGCCGGCGCCTAGCCGCCGGCGCGGCCGTGCGCTGACGCGCACCGGACTGACGCCCCCCGGCCGGGCGGCCGACACTGCGCGCTCGACGAGGAGACCCGCCCCCATGACCACGCCCGCCGCGCCGGCCGACGCACCGGCCGACCGCTATGCCCAGTTCACCGGCACCCGCCCGGTGGCGCCCCAGCACGCCTTCGACCTCGGCCGCCTGGCCGAGTACCTGCACGCCCACATGGCCGACCTGGCGCCCGGCGCGATCGGCGTCGAGCAGTTCAAGGGCGGCCAATCCAACCCGACCTTCCTGATCACCGCCGCCGACGGCCGGCGCTACGTGATGCGGCGCAAGCCGCCGGGCACGCTGCTGCCCTCGGCCCACGCGGTGGACCGCGAGTTCCGCGTCATCCGCGCGCTGGAGGGCAGCGAGGTGCCGGTGGCCCGCGCCCACGTGCTGTGCGAGGACCCGTCGGTCATCGGCACCAGCTTCTACCTGATGGACTGCGTGGAGGGCCGGGTGCTGTGGGACCCGACGCTGCCGGACATGAGCCCGGACCAGCGCGGCGCGATCTACGACGAGATGAACCGCGTGATCGCCGCGCTGCACCGCGTCGACCCGATGGCCGTGGGCCTGGAAGGCTACGGCAAGGTCGGCGGCTACCTGGAGCGCCAGGTCAAGCGCTGGATCACCCAGTACCGCGCCGCCGAGACCGAGAAGATCCCGGCGATGGAGGCGCTGATCCAGTGGCTGCCCGCGCGCATCCCGGCCGAGAACCCGACGCGCATCGTCCATGGCGACTACCGCCTGGACAACGTGATGTTCCACCCGACCGAGCCGCGCATCGTCGCAGTGCTGGACTGGGAGCTGTCCACGCTGGGCGACCCGCTGGTCGACTTCGCGTACCACATGATGACCTGGCACATGAGCAACGGCCCGACCAGCCGCGGCCTGGCCGGCCAGGACCTGGCGGTACTCGGCATCCCCGACGAGAACGCCTACCTGCAGCGCTACCTGGAACGCGTGGGCATGGCCGGCCGCCAGATCGACGCCCAGACCTGGGGCTACTACCTGGTCTTCAACATGTTCCGCCTGGCCGGCATCCTGCAGGGCATCCTCAGCCGCGCGCTGCAAGGCAACGCCTCCAACGCCGCGGCGCTGGAATCCGGCAAGCGCGCCAAGCCGCTGGCCGAGCAGGCCTGGGCGCTGGCGCAGACCTTGGGGCGTTGAGGTTCCTCCTTTCGCGCCTTGCGGGCGTTCCTGTCCCGCTTCTAGGGCCGAGACTTGCGTCGCCTGTCGCGCAAGCAAAGCGGCGTCGGGGCCCGCTGCGGCGCTTCACGGAGGCGGTCGGCGCTGCGCGCCGACTGCCCTGCGGTGCTCGGCCGGCTGGCCCGGCGTGCAACTCGCTACGCGCCTGCTGCGCAGCCGCTGCGCTCGGACAAGCACGCCGAGTCGGTTGACGTGGCGCGCCGGCTGCGCCGCCGCGCTGGCCAGCCGGCCTGCGCTCCTCGGCGCCTCCCAGGCGCGCCGCAGCGGACCCCGACGCCGCTTTGCGCCACCATCAGCGCATGCGAGGGCTTCTTGTCCGCGTGCCTCGGTGGTGTTGCGCGGCGGCCGGTACCCGGCCCGGGCGATCTGTGGGGCGGCGAGCAGCACAGCGCCAGGGTCGGCACGGCGGCGCAGCCGGCGTGCTTCGTGAACTGACTCGCCGCGCTTGTCCGAGCGCAGCGGCTGCGCAGCAGGCGCGGAGCGAGTTGCGCGGCGCGACCCTGGCGCGCGCCGCGCAGCGGAGTCGGCGCCGCAGGCGCCGACCGCCCCAGTGTGAGCCCGGGCCGGGTACCGGCCGCCGCGCCCGCACTGACCTTCACAGTCGAGGTTAGCAACGCGCCGATTGGCGTCGGCAAGCTTGGCGGACGAGCCCGCCTGGCTAGCCTTTGCCGTCGCGAGGCGCTGGCGCAGACCGTGGCACCGCTGGCGACCGGCCCGAGGCGCCAGCACCCAAGGCGATCACAGCGCGGCCAGGTCGGCCAGGCGCCGCACCTTGACCTTGCGGCCCTTGAGCTTGCCGGCCGACAGGCGCTTGACCGCCTCGTGCGCCAGCTTGCGCTGCACCGCCACGTAGCTGTGGAAGTCGGTGATGTGGATCTTGCCGATCTGCGCGGCGTCGAAGCCGGCCTCGCCGGTCAGCGCGCCCAGGATGTCGCCGGGGCGGATCTTGTCCTTGCGGCCGCCCAGGATCTGCAGCGTGTCCATGGTCGGCAGCAGGCGCGGGCCGTCGGTGGGCACCAGGCTGGCCAGCGGCTGCCAGGTCAGCTCATGCCCCAGGGCCTGCTCGATGCGGCCGATGCGGCCCATCTCGTCCAGGCTGGCCAGGCTGATCGCCAGGCCCTCGGCGCCGGCGCGGCCGGTGCGGCCGATGCGGTGCACATGCACCTCGGCATCGGGGCTGATGTCGACGTTGACCACGCATTCCAGCTGGGCGATGTCCAGGCCGCGCGCGGCCACGTCGGTGGCCACCAGCACCGAACAGCTGCGGTTGGCGAACTGGATCAGCACCTGGTCGCGGTCGCGCTGCTCCAGCTCGCCGTGCAGCGCCAGCGCCACCACGCCCTGGGCCTCCAGCAGGGCCACCAGGTCGCGGCACTGCGCACGCGTGTTGCAGAAGGCCAGCGTGCGCTCGGGGCGGAAGTGCAGCAGCGCCTGGGCCACGGCCGGCAGGCGCTGGCTGTCGCTGACCTCGATGGCGATCTGGCGGATCTGCGCCGGCGTGTCGGTGGCCGCCGTGCCGGCGCCGCGCTCGGGCTGCACCTGGATGCGCTGCGGCTCGCGCAGGAAGCGCGCCGCCAGTTCGGCGATGCCCTCGGGGTAGGTGGCCGAGAACAGCAGGGTCTGGCGTGAGGCCGGGCAGCGCTTGACCACGGCGCGGATGTCGTCGACGAAGCCCATGTCCAGCATGCGGTCGGCCTCGTCCAGCACCAGCACGGCCAGGCCGGACAGGTCCAGCGTGCCGCGTTCCAGGTGGTCGAGCAGGCGGCCGGGCGTGCCGACGACCAGGTGGGCGCCGTGGGCCAGGCTCTCGGCCTGCGGGCGCAGCGGGGCGCCGCCGGTGAGCACCAGCACCTTCACGTTGTCGATGGCGCGGGCCAGGCGGCGCAGCTCCTGCGCCACCTGCTCGGCCAGCTCGCGCGTGGGGCACAGCACCAGGCCCTGCACGTCGGCGCGGGCCGGGTCCAGGCGCTGCAGCAGCGCCAGGCCGAAGGCCGCGGTCTTGCCGCTGCCGGTCTGGGCCTGGGCGATCAGGTCACGGCCGGCCAGCGCCGGCGGCAGGCTGGCGGCCTGGATCGGCGTCATGGCCTCGAAGCCCAGCTGCGCCAGGTTGGCCAGCTGGGCGGGCTGCAGCGGCAGCGTGGAGAAGGCGGGCGGGGCGGTGTCGCTGGCAGAGGTCATGCCCGGATTGTCCGCGCTGGCCGTGGCCGGGCCCGGGACCGGGCCTCAAGCCAGGTTGAACAGCCTTCGGGTGTCGAGGATGCGCACGGTCGCGCCGGCGGTGTTGGCGGCGTCGACCATGTGCTGGGTGCCGCCCGGGGCGTCGCCGCCCTGGCCGTCCCACAGCGCCAGCAGGGTCAGCTTGCGCGGGCCGTGGGCCAGCGCGGACTGCAGCATCCAGCGGTTGTTGCGCTCCCAGACGTTGTAGTCGGCTGGCCGGCCCAGCCAGGCCGGCAGCTCGGTGGCGGTGGCCAGGCGGTGCAGCGCGCCGGCGGCGGCGCAGCGGTCCTGCACGGCGTGGAAGCGCTCGACCCAGCCCGGGCGGCTGTCCAGCGCCGGGTCGGCGCGCACCGAGGCGGCGATGAAGGGCGCGTCGGGCATCAGCAGGTACAGCTCGGTGGCGATGCCCTGCTCGGCGCAGACCTCGTGGAACAGCAGGTCGCCGCCGTTGGCGCCGCCGGCGATGCCCAGCACCCGGGCCTCCGGCCCCCATTCGGCGCGCAGCTGCTGCAGCGCCTCGGCGATGGCGGCGCGGGCATGCGCCTCTTCCGTGGCCGGAAAGCGCGGCGTAGCCCGCCCGGGCTCGTCGATGCGGTGGCCGGTGAACAGCAGCACGCGGGTCGGCGGTGGCGCCGGCGGGGCGCTGGGCGCGGCGCTGCCGGCGGCCGCGGCGCGGGCCGCCGCCGCCAGGCCGTCGAACACCGGCTGCAGCGCGGTCAGGGTGGCGCCGAACAGGCCCAGGCGCTCGTACATCGACAGCTGCCGGCCCACCACGTCGAAGAAGAAGGGCGGGGCGCCGTCCAGCGCGCGGCGGTAGCCGGCCAGCACGCGCGGTGGCTTCTCCTGGCGCAGCAGCAGCGCGTCGGCCATGCTGCAGTGCACCCAGCGCAGGTCCTCGCTGCCGGGGGCCTCGGCGGCGGCGCCGCGCTGCAGCGACAGCTGCACCGCGCCCTGCAGGTCCTGCACCTGCTCCTGCAGCTTGTCCAGCGCGCGCTGGGCCTCGGTGTCGCTTTCGAAGGCGGCATCCCAGGCGTCGGGCCGGGCCTCGGCCAGGGCCAGGCGCACCCGGGTCATGGCCAGCGCGTTGATGCCGCTGTAGTGGTGGTTCAGGTCGGCGGCGAAGCCGGCGGCGTAGGCCTCGCCGGCCTGGCGCAGGTGCTCGGAATGCAGCGCCACCTCGGCCAGGGCCTCGCGCGTGGCTGCGCCCCAGCTGGCCATCCAGCGCTCCTTGGCATTGCTGCCGCGCAGCGACAGCGCCTCGGCGCGCCGCGCGGGCGGGATGTCGCCGTGCAGCGTCAGCGCGCGCTCGATGGCCGAGTCCGATGCCGCCAGGTCCTTCATCTTCTGGTGCAGCGTGGCCAGCTTGAGGTCGGCCTCCAGGTCGTGGTCCAGGCGGGTGCGCACCGCCTCCCAGGCCTGGCGCGCCGGCTCGTAGGCCTTCAGCGCGGCCAGCGCCGCGGCCACGCCGCGCAGGCCCTCGGCGCCCCAGGGGCGGCGCTGCACCTCCTCGGCCAGCAGCACCAGGTGGCCGACGCGGCGGTTCTCCGCCGCCCAGCGCAGCTCCTCGCGGAAGTCCTGCGGCACCGGCACCAGGTCGCGCACCGAGGGCGCCTTCAGCGCCGGCAGCAGCTTGAAGATCGGGCTGTCGATGCCCTCGCGGTCGGCCAGCGTGGCCTGCAGGCCGCGCACCAGCGCGTCCAGCGCCGCGGCGGGGTTGTCGCGCTCGTAGGCCAGGTAGCGGTCGGTCTTGATGTCGAAGGGCACCTCGTCGCCGGCGTAGCGGATCAGGAAGGTGCGCTTGGGCCGCAGCGCATGGCGCGCGCCCAGCTCGTAGAAGACGTTGGCGTTGTGCAGCGAGATGTCGGCGACGACGATGTCGGCATGGGCCAGCAGCTGGAACATGTCCTCGCGGATGTTGCCGGCCTGGAAGATCGTCTCGGTGGTGCTGCCGGCGATGCCGGCCGCGGCCAGCGCGGGGTCGATCAGCTGGCGCTGCACCTGGTCGAAATCGACCTGATAGGCTTCGCCGTCCTTGGGGCGCACCGTGCGCTTGCCGAAGGGGCGGACGACGAACCCGCTCCATGCCTTTTCGCCCATGGCTTGCTCCTGCCCGGCCGGCCCGGCGGGGGATGCCCCGCCGCGGCGCCGGAGAGGCGATGGTAGGCAGGGCGGGCGGGGCGCGCCATCCCACGCCGGCCACTGGCCGCAGGAGTCACGATGAACACCGATGCCCCCCATGCCGCAGCCGCCTCGCCGGTGCTGACGGCCGACCAGATCGAGGCGCGGCTGCGCGCCGAATTGCCGCACTGGCGGCTGGCCGAGGGCGCGATCGCGCGCGAGGTGCGCACCAGCGGCTGGAAGGCCACGCTGATGGTGGTCAACACCGTCGGTCACCTGGCCGAGGCGGCCTGGCACCATCCCGACCTGGCGGTGTCCTTCGACCGCGTGGGCATCCGCCTGTCGACGCACGACGCCGGCGGCATCACCGAGAAGGACCTGGCGCTGGCGTCCATGGTCGAGCGGGTGCTGATGTGGCGCCCCGGTGCCGAGCCCGGCGCGGCGCTGGACGGCACGCCGGACGAGCCGCGCTGGCGCTACATCAGCTACGACTGAGCGGCTTGGCCCGGGCGGCCGCGTGGCCGCCCTCGGCCGCCTCGCGCCGGGCCTGTTCCAGCAGCGGCGTCAGCGCCTCGGGCTTCAGGCCCTTGAGGGCGCAGAAGTTGGCCAGCGACAGCGGCGTGCGCTCGAACTCGCGCAGCAGCGTGGCCCGCGACTGGCGGGCCAGCAGGGCCTCGGCGGTCTCGCCGGGACGGGCGCTGAGCACCGGCGGCGCGGCGTCGGGCCGCGGCGGGCGCGTATCGGCGGCGGCGCGCTGGTCGCGGCCCTGGGGGGCGCCCCGGCCTTCGCGGCGGTCGGCAGGGCCGCGCGGCGGGCGGCCGTCCGGGCCGGCATGGCCTGCACGGCCCGGGTGTGCATCCGGGCCGGTGTGGGCCGGGCGTCCTTCCGGGCCACCGCGGCCCGGGCGTCCATCGGGGCCGCCACGGCCCGGGCGACCGGCTGCGCCGGCCTCGTCGCCGCGGGGGGGACGGGTCGCGCCGGCCTCCTGGCGCGGCCCGGCGGAGGCCGGGTCGCGGGGCGGCCGATCCGACCGCGGGCCGCGCGGCGGGCGGGCGTCGGATGCCGGCGCGCCGTCGGCGCGCGGGGTGTCGCCACGGGGGCGGTCGGCGCGCGGCCGGTCCGGCCGCGGACCCTCGCCGCGCGGGCCGGTGCGGCGGGCCTCGTCGCGGCGGGGTCGGCCGGGCGCGTCGGCGCCACCGGCCGGGCCGGCACCGCCCGAAGCGGCGCTGGCGCCGGGTGCCGCGTCGGCACGGGCCTGGGCGCGTGCCTGCTGCTCGCGCTCGCGCAGCAGCTGGCGGCGGCGGGTGACCTCGTCGCGGGCGAGCTGGCGGTGCTCCTCGCTCAGCTCGCCGGCGGGCTGGCCGTCCAGGTCGTAGCGCTGCTCGGACTGGGCCAGCGCACGCAGGTAGGCGGTGCTGTTGGTGTAGCGGCGCAGAAAGCCCGACAGCGCCGCCTTGGTGAACTCGCCGGGGGCGCGCTGCTGGATGTCGGCCTGGATGCGCAGCTTCAGTGGCTTGGCCGGGCCGGCAAACAGGGCCGGGAAGCGCGCGCGCAGCGCGTCGGCGACCGCGGCCGGGCTGGGGGTGGCGGCGCCGTCGGCGGCAGGCGCTGCGGCCTCGGCAGCGTCGGCGGCCGGCACGGCGTCGCCGGCCGCGCCGGCGACCTCGCCCGCCTCGACCGGAGCGTCATCCGCCGTGGCCAGGGTCTCGGGCGACGGGACGGTGTCGGCCGCCGCGATGGCGGGCTCGTGGGCCGGCACCTCGGTGGTGGGTTCGGCGGCGGGTTCAGCGGCTGTGGCGTCGGCGGCTGGCGCGGCCGCGGCCCCGTCCGCGGGCACGGCCGGGGTCGGCTGTCCGGGCGTGGCGGCGGGGTCGAGGGGGGCGGGCGAGGGCGGCAGCTCGGGCGTGTCGGACATGGTCGGTGCCGCGGGGCGGCAGGGCTGGGTCAACCGCGCATTGTCGGTGCAAACCTGTGCGCTGCCGGCACCGGCCGGCGTGGCCAGCGAGGGGGGGCGCGGCACGCGGCCGGCCGGCGTCCGGGAAAGCCCGGATCGGCATTGACTTGCGTCAGCCCCGGGCCGGCTTTCATAATAAACCGACCGGTTGGTCGAAAGTGTTTGCGGCAGCGCAAGCCCGACCGACCGACACCGTGCCAGCGCTGCAGCCGCCTGCAGCCCGGCCCCTCCACCCGCCCCGCCCGCCGACACCGATGACCGCTCCCGACCCCCAGCAACTGGCCGAACAGGTGCGCGACGCGATGTGGGTGGGCGACCACGCGACCAAGATGCTGGGCATGCGCTGCGTCGCGGTCGGCCCCGGCACGGCCACCTTCGAGATGACGGTGCGCACCGACATGCTCAACGGCCACGCCATCTGCCACGGCGGCCTGATCACCACGCTGGCCGATTCGACCTTCGCCTTCGCCTGCAACAGCTACAACGAGCTGACCGTGGCCTCGGGCTTCACCGTCGACCTGCTGGCCCCCGGCCGGCTGGGCGACGTGCTGACCGCGCGCGCCACCGAGGTGTCCAAGGCCGGCCGCACCGGTGTCTACGACATCGAGGTGCACAACCAGCGCGGCGAGCGCATCGCCGTGTTCCGCGGCCGCAGCTACACGATGCGTGGCAAGCCGGTGATCCCGCCGGCCGGCTGACCGGCGCCGCGCCGCACCCGCGCCCCCCGCTTCCCGCCAGAGGCCGGCCCACCGGCCCGAAGACCCCGCGCCCCGCCAGGAGACCCCCGATGACCCCGCGCCAGCCCGGCCCCGGCGAGCTCGACCCGATCGAGACCGCCAGCCGCGACGAGATCGCCGCGCTGCAGCTGCAGCGCCTGCGCCAGACCCTGCAGCACGCCTACGCCAACGTGCCGCACTACCGCCAGGCCTTCGACGCCGCCGGCGTGCACCCGGATGACCTGAAGTCCCTGGCCGACCTGGCGAAGTTCCCCTTCACCACCAAGCAGGACCTGCGCGCGAACTACCCCTTCGGCATGTTCGCTGTGCCGCGCCAGCAGGTGGCGCGCATCCACGCGTCCTCGGGCACCACCGGCAAGCCCACGGTGGTGGGCTACACGAAGCGCGACATCGACACCTGGGCGGATCTGGCCGCGCGCAGCATCCGCGCCGCCGGCGGCCGGGCTGGCGACATGGTGCACGTGGCCTACGGCTACGGCCTGTTCACCGGCGGCCTGGGCGCGCACTACGGCGCCGAGCGCCTGGGCTGCACCGTGGTGCCGATGTCCGGCGGCCAGACCGAGAAGCAGGTGCAGCTCATCTGCGACTTCCGGCCCGACATCATCATGGTCACGCCCAGCTACATGCAGGTGATCATCGAGGAGTTCCGCCGCCAGGGGCTGGACCCGCGCGCGATGTCGCTGAAGGTGGGCATCTTCGGCGCCGAGCCCTGGACCGAGGCGATGCGCGCGCAGATCGAGGCCGACGCCGGCATCGACGCGGTGGACATCTACGGCCTGTCCGAGGTGATGGGCCCGGGCGTGGCCTGCGAGTGCGTGGAGGCCAAGGACGGCCCGGTGATCTGGGAGGACCACTTCTACCCCGAGATCGTCGACCCGGAGACCGGCGCCGTGCTGCCCGACGGCAGCGAGGGCGAACTGGTCTTCACCAGCCTCAGCAAGGAGGCCCTGCCCATCGTCCGCTACCGCACGCGCGACCTGACGCGCCTGCTGCCGCCCACCGCGCGCAGCTTCCGGCGCATGGGCAAGATCGTCGGCCGCTCGGACGACATGCTGATCATCCGCGGCGTCAACCTGTTCCCGACCCAGGTCGAGGAGATCGTGCTGCAGCACGAGCGCCTGTCGGGCCAGTACCAGCTGGTGGTCGACCGCGACGGCCCGCTGGACACGCTGCGCGTGCGCACCGAGCTCAACATCGCCAACGCCCAGCTGCCGGCGGCCGACTGCGAGCAGGTGGCGCACTGGCTGCAGCACCGCATCAAGACGCTGTGCGGCGTCAGCACCCGGGTCGAGGTGCTGCCGCCGGACAGCATCGAACGCACGCTGGTGGGCAAGGCCCGCCGGGTGGTGGACAAGCGCAAGGGCTGAAGAAGGGGCCGAACCATGTACACGCAGGCGATGGACACGATGGGCCGCGAGGGCCCCGGCGACGAGCGGCCCAAGGCCGTGCGCACGACCGAGGAGCTGGCGCTGCAGCAGCGCTTCGACGCGCGCATCGACGACGGCGGCTTCATCGAGGCCAAGGACTGGATGCCCGAGAACTACCGCAAGACCCTGCTGCGCCAGATCAGCCAGCACGCGCATTCGGAGATCGTCGGCATGCTGCCCGAGGGCAACTGGATCACCCGCGCGCCCACGCTCAAGCGCAAGGCCATCCTGATGGCCAAGGTGCAGGACGAGGGCGGCCACGGCCTGTACCTGTACGCCGCGGCCGAGACGCTGGGCACCAGCCGCGACCAGATGCTGGACGCGCTGCACAGCGGCAAGGCCAAGTACTCGAGCATCTTCAACTACCCCACGTTGAGCTGGGCCGACGTGGGCACCATCGGCTGGCTGGTGGACGGCGCGGCGATCATGAACCAGGTGCCGATCTGCCGCTGCAGCTACGCGCCCTACGCGCGGGCGATGATCCGCATCTGCCGCGAGGAGAGCTTCCACCAGCGCCAGGGCTACGACAGCCTGCTGGTGATGATGCGCGACGGCAGCGACGCCCAGCGCGCGATGGTGCAGGACGCGGTCAACCGCTGGTGGTGGCCCTGCCTGATGATGTTCGGCCCGCCGGACGACCAGAGCCCCAACTCGGCCCAGGGCATGCGCTGGGGCATCAAGCGCGTGTCCAACGACACGCTGCGCCAGAAGTTCGTCGATGCGACCGTCGAGCAGGCCAGGGTGCTGGGCGTGACCCTGCCCGACCCCGACCTGAAATGGAACGCCGAGCGCGGTCACTGGGACTTCGGCTGCATCGACTGGGACGAGTTCTGGCGCGTGGTCGGCGGCGACGGCCCCTGCAACCGCGAGCGCCTGGCCATGCGCGTGAAGGCCTGGGACGATGGCGCCTGGGTGCGCGAGGCCGCGCTGGCCCATGCCCGCAAGCAGGCCGACCGCGCCGCCGCCCAGCCCGCCGCGGCCTGAACCGCCAGCACACAGCCCGAGGAGAGATCGAGATGAGCGAGACCGCCACCCCCAACGAATGGCCGCTGTGGGAAGTGTTCGTGCGCAGCCGCGCCGGCCTGGACCACAAGCACTGCGGCAGCCTGCACGCCGCCGACGCGGCCATGGCCATCCAGCTGGCCCGCGACGTCTACACCCGCCGCCTGGAAGGCAGCAGCGTCTGGGTCGTCAAGAGCGCGGACATCACCGCCAGCGACCCCGGCGACAAGGACATGTACTTCGACCCGGCCGAGGACAAGGTCTACCGCCACCCGACCTTCTACACATTGCCGTCCGAAGTCGACCACATGTGAGGCCGCCAAGATGACCGCCTCCATCCAGATTGACCGCAGCCCGGCCCAGCAGTACCTGCTGCGCCTGGGCGACACCTGCCTGATCCTGGGCCAGCGCCTGGGCGAGTGGTGCGGCCACGCGCCCATCATCGAAGAGGACATCGCGCTGACCAACATGGCGCTGGACCTGGTCGGCCAGGCCCGCGCGGTGCTGACCCACGCCGGCCGCGCCCAGGGCTACGACGAGGACCAGCTCGCCTTCCTGCGCGACGAGCGCGACTTCTTCAACCCCACGCTGGTCGAGCTGCCCAACGCGCTGGGCGGCCACGCGCGGCCGGGCCCGGGCGACTTTGCGCTGACGGTGCTGCGCAACTTCCTCGTCGCCACCCTGCTCAAGGGCCTGTGGACGCGGCTGTGCGAGTCCAGCGACGCCGAACTGGCGGCCATCGCCGCCAAGGCGCTGAAGGAGGCCCGCTACCACCAGCAGCACGCCGCCGACTGGGTGCTGCGCCTGGGCGACGGCACCGACGAATCGCATCGCCGCATGCAGGCCGCGCTGGACCAGCTGTGGCGCTACGTGCCCGAGCTGTTCGAGGCCGACGCGGTCGACGAGGCCGCCGCCGCCGGCGGCCTGGGCCCACGCTGGGCCGACCTGCAGGCCGACTGGCGCGCCCAGGTCGACGAGGTGCTGGCCGAGGCCGGCCTGACGCCACCGGCCGACAGCAGCTTCCGCAGCACCGGCAGGCGCGGCGTGCACACCGAGCACATGGGCTACATCCTGGCCGAGATGCAGCAGCTGCAGCGCGCCTACCCCGGGGGCGCCTGGTGACCCAGGCCGGCGCGTCCGCCCCGGCCACCGCCGGCCCGCCGGTGCCGGTGGACGCCAGCGTGCGCGCCCAGCGCGCCTGGGCCCTGCTCGACGAGGTGCTGGACCCCGAGGTGCCGGCGCTGTCGCTGCGCGACCTGGGCATCGTGCGCGGCGTGGCCGACGAGGGCGACGCGCTGGCCGTGGTGCTGACGCCGACCTACTCGGGCTGCCCGGCCACCGAGGCCATAGCCCGCAGCGTGGTCGAGGCGCTGGAGGCGGCCGGCCTGGGCCCGGTGCGGGTGACGCTGCAGCGCGCGCCGGCCTGGTCCACCGACTGGATCAGCGACGCCGGCCGGCGCAAGCTGCGCGACTACGGCATCGCCCCGCCTGGGCCGGTGGACCCGGCCGCCGGCGCGCCGGTGCGCCTGGTCCGCCGCGCTGCCCCCGCAGCAACGGTGGCCTGCCCGCGCTGCGGCAGCGCGCAGACCGAGCGGCTGTCGGCCTTCGGGTCCACCGCCTGCAAGGCGCTGTACCGCTGCCTGGCCTGCCGCGAACCCTTCGAACACTTCAAACCGATATGACGCCCCCCCCGAAGCGCCTGCGGCGCCTCCCCCCCAGGGGGCGCCGCCAGCGGCCCGGCAAAGCCGGTTCCGCGGCCGCCGCTTGCTGAAAGCTCCACATGACCACCTTGTTCCATCCCCTGACCGTGCGGTCCATCGAGCCCGACACCGCCGAGGCGGTGATCGTCAGCTTCGACGTGCCGCCGGCGCTGCGCGCCACCTTCGGCTTCACCCAGGGCCAGTACCTGACGCTGCGCGCCACCATCGACGGCCAGGACCTGCGGCGCTCCTACTCGATCTGCGCCGGCGTCGACGACGCGGTGCTGCGCGTGGGCGTGCGCAAGGTGCGCGGCGGCGTGTTCTCCAACTGGATCAACAGCCGGCTGCAGCCCGGCGACACGGTGCAGGTGATGGCGCCGCAGGGCCGCTTCTTCGTGCCGCTGGACCCGGCCGCACGCCGCCACCACCTGGGCATCGCCGGCGGCAGCGGCATCACGCCCATCCTGTCGATCATGAAGACGGTGCTGGCGCGCGAGCCGCAGTCGACCTTCACGCTGATCTACGGCAACCGCAGCCTGCAGTCCACGATGTTCAAGGAGGAGCTCGAGGACCTGAAGAACCGCCACCTGACGCGGCTGACCCTGCACCACGTCTTCAGCGACGAGCCGACGGATGCGCCGCTGAACATGGGCATGATGGACCGCGCCAAGATCGGCGACTTCCTGGCCAGCGTGGTGCCGGCCGCCGGCGTGGCCCATGCCTATGTCTGCGGCCCGTACCAGATGAACGACGAGGCCGAGGCCGCGCTGCGCGCCGCCGGCGTGGCCGCCGAGCGCATCCACATCGAGCGCTTCGGCGTCGCGCCGCAGGCGGCGGGTGGTGCTGGCGGCGTCGATGCGGTGGTGCACGCCCCCGACCCCGGCGACGCCGAGCAGGCGCGGGTGGTCATCGTGCGCGACGGCCTGAAGCGCGAGATCGAGTTCCGTCGCCAGCAGCCCAGCATCCTGGACGCCGCCGCGGCCGCCGGCCTGGAGGTGCCGTTCTCCTGCACCTCGGGCGTGTGCGGCACCTGCCGCGCCAAGCTGCTGGAGGGCGCGGTGCGCATGGAGCGCAACTTCGCGCTCGACGCCGCCGACGTGGCCGCCGGCTTCGTGCTGTGCTGCCAGGCGCACCCGACGACCGAGCGCGTCGTGCTGTCCTTCGATGAACGCTGACCGCCGCTGATGGCCCGCGGCAGATCCCCCGGCTACGACGCCCAGCGCCAGGCCATCCTGGCCGCGGCGGCGCGGCTGTTCGCGCGCAGCGGCTACGTCGGCACGTCGATGAACCAGATCGCCGAGGCGGCCGGCCTGTCCAAGCCCTCGCTGTACCACTACTACCGCGACAAGTACGCCATCCTGGTCGAGATCGCCGAAGGCCATGTCAACACGCTGGACGCGCTGGTGCAGGACGTGCGCGCCCAGGCCCTGCCGCCGGACGAGGCGGTGCGCCGGCTGATCGAACGCATCATCGGCGAGTACGCCGATGCCCAGGACGCCCACCGCGTGCTGACCGAGGACGTGCGCTTCCTCGAGCCCGAGGACCGGGCCCGCGTGCTGGGCGCTGAAAAGCGCGTGGTCGCGGGCTTCGCCGAGGCCATCGGCGCCTGGCAGCCGCCGCAGGCCCAGGCCGGCCTGGCCAAGCCGCTGACCATGCTGCTGTTCGGCATGATCAACTGGCTGTTCACCTGGCTCAAGCGCGACGGCGCGCTGACCCACGCCGACCTGGTGCCCATCGTCACCGACCTGTTCTTCGCCGGCGTGCCGGGCGTGCGGCCGCCGGCCGCGCGCCCGGCCGACGCCGGCGCGCCCCGCACGGACGGCGCCGCCGCCCGCGCTCCCCAGACGACAACACCCACGACAGGAGACACCCCATGAAGACACTGCGCCCCACCCTGGCCGCCGCCGCACTGACCGGTCTCGCCGGCCTCGCGGGCCTGCTGGCCACGCCGCTGGCCTGGGCCGACCTGACGGTCGGCGTCACCGTCTCGGCCACCGGCCCGGCCGCCTCGCTGGGCATTCCCGAGAAGAACACCATCGCGCTGATGCCCAAGACCATCGGCGGCCAGAAGGTGAACTACATCGTGCTGGACGACGCCAGCGACACGACCACCGCCACCGCCAACGCGCGCAAGCTGCTCACCGAGCACAAGGTGGACGTCATCCTGGGCTCGACCACCACGCCGAACTCGCTGGCCATGCTGGACGTGGTGGCCGAGGCGAAGACGCCGATGATCTCGCTGGCCGCCTCGGCGCGCATCGTCGAGCCCCAGGACGACAAGCGCCGCTGGGTGTTCAAGACGCCGCAGAACGACATCATGATGTCGCTGGCCATCGCCGAGCACATGGCCAACAACGGCGTCAAGACGGTGGGCTTCATCGGCTTTGCCGACGCCTACGGCGAGGGCTGGTACCAGGAGTTCGGCAAGGCCGCCGGCCTCAAGCGCCTGCAGGTGGTGGCCAACGAGCGCTACGCGCGCAACGACACCACGGTGCTGGCCCAGGTGCTCAAGCTGCAGACGGCCAAGCCCGACGCGGTGCTGATCGCCGGCTCGGGCACGCCGGCGGCGCTGCCGGCCAAGCAGCTCAAGGAGCGCGGCTACACCGGCAAGATCTACCAGACCCACGGCGTGGCCAACACCGACTTCCTGCGCGTGGGCGGCAAGGACATGGACGGCACCTTCCTGCCCGCCGGCCCGGTGCTGGTGGCCGAGCAGCTGCCCGCCGGCCACCCGGTGAAGAAGGCCGCGCTGGCCTACATCGCCGCCTACGAGGGCGCGCACGGCAAGGGCAGCGTCAGCACCTTCGGCGCCCATGCCTGGGACGCCGGACTGCTGATGCAGGCCGCGGTCCCGGTGGCGCTGAAGAAGGCCCAGCCCGGCACGGCCGAGTTCCGCAGCGCGCTGCGCGACGCCCTCGAAGGCGTCAAGGACCTGGCCGGTGCCCACGGCATCTTCAACACCTCGCCCGGCGACCACCTCGGCCTGGACCAGCGCGCCCGCGTGATGGTCAAGATCGAGAACGGCGCCTGGAAACTCGTGAACTGAGCCCACCCCCTACGCGCTGCGCGCGCCCCCTCAAGGGGGCATCGCCAGCGGCCCGGCGAAGCCGGCTCCGCGGCGATCGCTTGACCTGAAAGCCCGATGTCATGAACACCCCTGTCCTGCAAAGCCACATCGCCGGCCGCTGGCTCGGCGCGCAGCCGGCCCAGCTGCTCAAGAGCGCGGTCAACGGCCGCCCGGTGGCCCACACCCATGCCGAGGCGGTCGACTTCGGCGAGGCGGTGGACCACGCCCGCCGCACCGGCCTGCCGGCGCTGCTGGCGCTGGACTTCCAGCAGCGCGCCGAGCGGCTGAAGGCGCTGGCCAAGTTCCTCGGCGAGCGCAAGGAGGCGCTCTACGCGGTGTCGGCCCACACCGGCGCCACCCGCGCCGACAGCTGGATCGACATCGAGGGCGGCAGCGGCACGCTGTTCGCGTACGCCGGCGTCGGCGCCAACGAGCTGCCCTCGGGCAACCTGGTGCACGAGGGCCCGGCCCTGCCGCTGGGCAAGACCAACCGCTTCGCTGCCACCCACATCCTGGTGCCGCGCGGCGGCGTGGCGGTGCACATCAACGCCTTCAACTTCCCGGTCTGGGGCATGCTGGAGAAGTTCGCGCCCAGCTTCCTGGCCGGCATGCCCTGCATCGTCAAGCCGGCCACCGCCACCAGCTACCTCACCGAGGCGGCGGTGCGGCTGATGCTGGAATCGGGCCTGCTGCCGGCCGGCGCGCTGCAGCTGGTCGTCGGCGCCACCGGCGACCTGCTGGACCGCCTGGGCCCGCAGGACGTGGTCACCTTCACCGGCTCGGCCGACACCGCGGCGCGGCTGCGCGTGCACCCGAACCTGGTGCGCCACGGCATTCCCTTCAACGCCGAGGCCGACTCGCTGAACTGCGCCATCCTGGCGCCCGAGGCGACGCCGGACACGCCCGAGTTCGCCCTCTTCGTCAAGGAGGTGGCGCGCGAGATGACGGTCAAGGCGGGGCAGAAGTGCACCGCGATCCGCCGCGCCATCGTGCCGCGCGCGCTGTTCGACCCGGTGGCCGAGGCGCTGCGCCAGCGCCTGGCCCAGGTGGTGGTCGGCGACCCGGCGGTCGAGGGCGTGACCATGGGCGCGCTGGCCTCGCGTGACCAGGTGGCCGACGTCGCCGCCCGCGTCGCCCAGCTGCGCCAGGTGGCCGAGCTGCTGCACGGCGGCGGTGACGTCGAGCCGCATGGCGCCGGCACGCTGGACGGCGCCTTCTTCGGCCCCACGCTGCTGGCCTGCCACCACCCGCACACCGCCGACGCGGTGCACGCGGTCGAGGCCTTCGGCCCGGTCAGCACGTTGATGCCTTACGACGATCTGGACGAGGCGGTGGCCCTGGCCGCCCGCGGCCAGGGCAGCCTGGTGGCCTCGCTGGTCACCCGCGACCCGGCGGTGGCCGCCCGCGTGGTGCCGCAGATGGCGATGCTGCACGGTCGGCTGCACATCCTGGACGAGACCGCCGCGGCCGAATCCACCGGCCACGGCTCGCCGCTGCCGCAGCTCAAGCACGGCGGCCCGGGCCGCGCCGGCGGCGGCGAGGAGCTGGGCGGCCTGCGCGCCGTTACCCACTACCTGCAGCGCGCGGCGGTGCAGGGCTCGCCGGCCATGCTCAGCGCGGTGACCGGCGAGTTCGTGCGCGGCACGCCGCCGCTGGACACCGGCGTCCACCCCTTCCGCCGCCATTTCGAGGACCTGCGGATCGGCGAGTCGCTGCTGACCCACCGCCGCACCGTCAGCGAAGCCGACATCGTGTTGTTCGGAGGCCTGTCGGGCGACTACTTCTACATGCACTTCGACGAGGAGGCGGCCAAGGCCAGCCCCTTCGGCAAGCGCATTGCCCACGGCTACTTCGTGCTGTCGGCGGCGGCCGGACTGTTCGTCTCGCCGGCGCCGGGCCCGGTGCTGGCCAACTACGGGCTGGACACGCTGCGCTTCGTCAAGCCGGTGGGCATCGGCGACACCATCCAGGCCCGGCTGACCTGCAAGCGCAAGATCGACAAGCGCAAGGCCGACGCCAAGGGCGCCGGCCAGGGCGTGGTGGCCTGGGATGTCGAGGTGCGCAACCAGAAGGACGAGCTGGTTGCCAGCTACGACATCCTGACCCTGGTGGCCAAGCGCGGCGGCTGAGCGCCGCCCGGAGCGGACCGCGGCCCTGGGGCGGCCCGGCGCGTGCGCGAGCGTCCCGGCGCGAAGCGGCCGCGCGCTCAGAGGCTGAGAGGAATTCGATCGTGACCGAGCGGCGCGCCCCAAGCCGGCCGATTTAGGCGCAAAGCGCAGCCATAGCCCGGGCTATGGCGAGCATTTGCAACGACGAGCGGGCGGCTTGGGGCGTGACGAGCGGGCATGAGCGAAAAACTCTCAGCCTCTCAGCGCGCCGGTGCCCGGCCGGCGCGCACCGCGCCCACCATCACGCCGGCGAAGACCGCGATGGCCAGCGCGTGCCCGCCGCCGGCCCAGGGCAGGGCGGCCGCCCAGCCGGCCTGCTGGCCGGCGGCCCGCAGCAGCAGGCTGGCGCCCATCAGCGCCAGCGGCAGCAAGGCCCAGCGCGTGGGCCGCGGCCGCAGCCCGGCCAGCGCCGGCAGCATGATCGGCGCGTGGCCGAAGACCATCGCGAAGACGAAGCCCAGCCACAGCCCGTGCCAGGCCACCGGCCAGCCGGCCAGGCCGGCCGCGGCGGCGGCCAGCAGCCAGCCGTAGCCCACCACCAGGCAGGCCGCGGTGTGGCCGGCCCAGCCGGGCGCGCGCAGCTGGCGCGGCGCCAGGTCGAAGCGCAGCAGCCACAGCGCCAGCGCGCCCAGCGCGGTCCACCACAGCGGCCCGGCCAGCGCCCCGGCGCCCGCGGCCTGCAGCGCCACCGCCGCGGCCAGTGCCGCCCACAGCGCGCCGAAGCTGGCGCGGGCGAAGCGGCCCAGGCGCAGCAGCCGGGTCAGCTCGCGGCGCTCGCCGGCGATGGTCAGCACCAGGAAGGCGCTCCAGGCCAGGCGTGCGGTGGCGGCGTCGGCCGCGGCCCAGGCCAGCGCGCCGGCGGCCAGGGCCAGCGCGCCGCTGCCCTCCACCGCCAGCGGCAGCGACACCGCGCGGTGCCGCGCCGCCCAGGCGTACAGCGCCACCAGGCCGGCCGCGGCGGCGGCCCAGGCCGCGGCGGCCAGCGTCCAGGCCGGCGGCCAGGCGGCGCCCAGCGTCCAGGCCAGCAGGCCGCCGGCGCCCGACAGCAGCGGCACCCACAGGCCGCGCTGCAGCGCCACCACCCGCTCCAGCGCGATCAGCGTGCCGAAGAAGCCGGCCATCATCAGCGCGCCGTGGCCGGCCAGCGCGGCGCTGCCGCTGGGGCCGTGGGCCAGCGCCGGCACCGTGCCCAGCCGGGCCAGGCCGCCGCCCAGCGCGCCCAGCAGGTTCAGCGCGGCCAGCACGGCCACCAGCGCGACGGCGCCGCGCGGCAGCGCGCGGCCGGCGGCAGCAGCGGGGCTCACCATCCGAAGCGCGCCTTCAGCGCCGGGGCCAGGGCCGACGGGTCCCAGGGCGTGTCCCAGTCCACGTCGGCCTCGGCCGTCCAGCCGGGCGGCAGCGCGGCGCGCAGCGCGGCCTCGGTGTCGTCGAGCAGCACGTCCAGCATCGGGCAGGTGGCGCTGGTGGGGATCAGCACCGCGCGGGCGCAGCGGCCGTCCAGGGTCAGCGACTTCAGCAGGCCGAGGTCGACGACGGACTCGCCGATCTCGGGGTCGTTGACGCGGGCCAGCGCGGCGCGCAGGGTGGCCAGCAGGTCGTCGGCAAGGGGTTCGGTCATCGTCGTGGCGGGCCACCGGCCCGGGGCAGGGAGGAGGGCGATGATGCGCCCGGCGCCGGCACGCGGTCGGCACCGCGGCGCAGCCAGCGGCCGTGGCAGGCCGCCCAGGCGGCCAGCAGCGCGGCCCAGGCGGCGGCCGCGGCCGCCAGGGCCACGGCCAGGGCCGCCGCGAGGGCCGGTCCGCAGGCCGCGGCCGGGGGCCGGGCACCGGCGAGCAGGCCGGCCGCCGGCCCGGCCGCGGCCAGTGCCGCCAGGACCCGCCAGGCCGCCAGGGCCTGCAGCAGCCCATGCAGGCGCCAGACCGTGGCCATCGGCGCCTGGGCCTGGCCGGCCTGCACCGCGGTGACGCGGCTGACCATGGCCAGCCAGTGGCCGCCGACGCCGCCCAGCGCCAGCGCGTGCGTGGCGGCCTGGCTGCAGGCGGCGGCCAGCGCGCCCAAGGCCTGGGTGCGCACGGCCGGGCCGCCGGCCGCCGTCGCCGCCGCCGCGGCCGCCTCACGCAGCGCGGCGAGCAGCAGCGCCAGCGCCAGCCAGCCGGCGGCGGCGCGCAGCATGCGCAGCATCGGCGTGCGCTGGCCGCGCGGCAGCGCACCGCGCCGCAGCGACCAGGCCAGCGCCGCCGCCGCCACCGCCAGCAGCAGGGCCACGGCGGCGCGCAGCGCCAGCGGCACCGGCCAGCCCAGGGTGTCGGCCGCCGGCAGCGCACCGGCGGCGACCAGGGCGGCGGCGCCCAGCGCGGCCCGGTCCGGCGCCCCGCCGTCGCCCAGCCAGGGCGACAGGCGCTGCGCGGCCGTCAGCACCACCGGGGCCACGCCGACCCACAGCGCCAGCGCCGGCCCGGCGGCGAGCGCACGGGGCGCCGGCGCCGCCACGGCCACCGCGGCCAGGCCCAGGCCCAGCGCGCAGACGGCGGTGCCGGCCAGCGCGCGGCGGGCGTGCGGGCCGGCCGCCGGGTCGCCGTGCCGCAGTGCGCGCGTCAGCAGCGCGACCAGGCCGGCCAGGCCGACCGCGGCCAGGCCCAGCGCGCCGGCCGCCGCCGCCGGCGCGGTGTACAGCGCCGGCCACCACAGCAGCCAGCCGGCCGCCGCCACGGCGGTGGGCGCCCGCAGCGCGTGGCCGTCGGGCGCCGGCACGCCGGCCCAGCGCGGCAGCGCGGTGGCCAGGAAGCCGGCGAAGTACAGCGGCAGCGCGCCCAGCGTCATCGACAGCGCATGGGCGCTGCCCGCCGGCAGCACCGGCGGCGGCAGCGGCCGGCCGGCGGCCGCGGCGGCGAGCTGGGCGGCCCACCACAGCGCCGCGGCCAGCCACAGCGCGGTGGCCAGCGCGAACAGCCGGCGGTGCGGCGGGTCGGCCGGCCGCCGCGCGGGCGCGCTCATCGCGGCACGTAGAAGGTGGTCTTCTCGACGACCTCGGCCGCGGCCGGGGTCGCGATCGAGGTCGGCGCCGCGCCGTCGGGCCGCACCGCCAGGTGCAGCCGCACCGGCACCGCCTGGCCGCGCAGGCCCTGCGCGGCCTCGGGCGGCAGGTGCAGGTGCAGCACCCATTGCGCGCGGCCGGCACCGGGCAGGGCCAGGTCGCGGGCCGGCGTGTCGGCGGCCAGGCGCAGGCCCGGCGGGCCGTCGACCTGCAGGCTCAGGCGCTGCGCGTCCTCGCGGCGGTTGGCCACCTGCAGGCGGTAGACGTTCTCGACCACGCCGTCGTCGACCACCCGGGCCAGCGCGCCGCGGTCCTTCAGGATGTCGACCTGCAGCGGCGCTCGGCCGGCCAGGCTGGCGACGAAGGCGGCGGCGGCGGCCAGCAGCAGCGCGCCGTAGATCCACACCCGCGGCCGCAGCACGCGGCGCAGCATCTGGCTGCGGTTCAGGCCCTCGGCCATGCCGTGGCCGGTGGCGTAGCGGATCAGGCCGGGGGCGTAGCCCATCTTGTCCATCACGTCGTCGCAGACGTCGATGCAGGCGGCGCAGCCGATGCACTCGTTCTGCAGGCCGTTGCGGATGTCGATGCCGGTGGGGCAGACCTGCACGCACAGCGTGCAGTCGATGCAGCTGCCCAGGCCGCGCTGCGCCGGGTCGGCCTTCTTCGGGCGTGAGCCGCGCGGCTCGCCGCGGGCGCCGTCGTAGGCGATGACCAGCGAGTCGCCGTCGATCAGCGCGCTCTGGAAGCGTGCGTAGGGGCACATGTACTTGCACACCTGCTCGCGCAGGAAGCCGGCGTTGCCGTAGGTGGCGCCGCCGTAGAACAGCACCCAGAACCACTCCCAGGGCGAGAAGGCCAGCGCCGCGGCCTCCTGCGCCAGCGTGCGGATCGGCGTGAAGTAGCCGACGAAGCTGAAGCCGGTGAACAGCGCCAGCGCCAGCCAGGCCGCGTGCTTGCCGCCCTTGCGCGCGAGCTTGTGCGCCGACCAGGGCGCGGCGTCCAGCCGCATGCGGGCCAGGCGGTCGCCCTCGATGCGCTGCTCCAGCCACAGGAACAGCTCGGTGTAGACGGTCTGCGGGCAGGCGTAGCCGCACCACAGCCGGCCGGCCAGCGCGGTGAAGAAGAACAGCGCCAGCGCCGAGATCACCAGCAGCGCGGCCAGGAAGATGAAGTCCTGCGGCAGCAGCACCAGGCCGAAGATCTGGAAGCGCCGCTCGGCGAGGTCGAACAGCACGGCCTGGCGGTCGTTCCAGAGCAGCCAGGGGGCGCCGTAGAACACCGCCTGGGTCAGCACCACCAGCACCCAGCGCCAGGTAGCGAAGCGGCCGCGCACCGCGCGCGGGTAGATCTTCACCGCCTTCTCGTACATCGAGACGGTGGACGGCGTGGCGGCGGCGGTCGGGGGCGGCATGCGGGTCGGGATCCGGTTGGCCGCGCAGTGTATAAAGCTATATTGAAAAGTCAGATTAAAACCGGATCGGCCGCGGGGCTAACCGGGTAATCTGTCGGTATCCATCCGGTTGAACCCGACAATTGCATGCCGGTTCAAGTGGCCGGCGCGACCACGGGAGACCCCACCATGTCCGATCTGCTGCAACTGCAGGAGCCCGATCCGCCGGCCCGGCGGGCGCCGCCGTCGTGGACCGCCTTCCTCGAGCTGGGCTTCCGGCCGCTGTACCTGATGGGCACGGCCTGGGCCGTCGTCGCCGCGGCGGTCTGGGTGCTGGCGCCGCAGTGGCTGGCCGGGCCGCTGCAGGGCGTGGCCTGGCATGCGCACGAGATGCTGTGGGGCTTCGTGGTGACCATCGCGGTGGGCTTTCTGCTGACCGCCGGCGCCAACTGGACCGGCCACAACCCGCTGCAGGGCCGGCCGCTGGCGGCACTGTGCGGGGTGTGGGTGCTGGCGCGCGCCGGCCTGCTGTGGCCCGGCGAGGCCGTCTACCCGCTGGCAGCGGCTGCCGACGTGGGCTTTCTGCTGGCCGCCGCAGGGGCGATGGCGCGGGTGGTCTGGCGCGCGCGCAACCGGCGCAACTACGTGGTGTCGGTGCTGTTGGGCGGCCTGGCGCTGGCCGACGCGCTGTTCCTGCACGCCGCAGCGCGCGGCGAGCACGATGCGCTGATGCGGCACTTCGAGTCCGGCCTGCTGGCGATGGCGGTGGTCGCGCTGCTGGTCGGGCGCCGGGTGATCCCTTTCTTCGCGATGCGCGCGGTGCCCGGGCTGAAGATCGACATGCACGAGGGCAGCGCCCGCGTGCAGCTGGCGCTGGGCGGCGCGGCGGTCGTGCTCTCGCTGCTGCACGGCCTGGCCGACGGCGGCGCGCTGGCCGCTGCGGCGGCACCGGCCCTGGGCGGGCTGCGCGCGGCGCTGCTGGCGGCCTGCGGCGTGCTGGCGCTGTGGCAGCTGGTGGCCTGGCGGCCCGCGGCGGTGCTCGGCCGCCCGATGCTGTGGATCCTCTACCTCGGCTACGCCGGCCTGGCGGCCGGCCTGCTGCTGGCGGCGGCGCGTGCGGCCGGCGTGCCCTGGCGCGCCGCGCTGCCGGTGCACGTGGTCGGCATGGCCGGCTTCGCGGTGCTGATCGTCGGCATGGTGCACCGCACCGCGCTGGGCCACCTGGGCCGCGCGCTGGCGCTGGACCGCTGGATGCTGGCCAGCCACCACGCGCTGCTGTGCGCGGTGGCGCTGCGCCTGGCGGCGCTGTGGCCGTCGGCGGCCACGCCGTGGCTGTGGCAGGCCGCCACCGCGGCCTGGGCGCTGGCCTTCGGCCTGTACCTGGCGCGCTTCGCGGGCTGGATGCTGCGGCCGCGGCCCGATACCCGCGGCAAGCCGGTCACCGTCGGCGGCAAGCCGGTGGGCGTGCAGGTGCAGCCGCTGCGGCGGCCGGGGGCGCCGTCATGACCTTTGTCGTCACCGAGGCCTGCATCGCCTGCAAGTACACCGACTGCGTGGTCGTCTGCCCGGTCGACGCCTTCCGCGAGGGCCGCAACTTCCTGGTGATCCACCCGGACGACTGCATAGACTGCGCGGTGTGCGTGCCGGAGTGCCCGGTCAGCGCCATCTACGCCGAGGACGACGTGCCGCCCGACCAGCGCGACTTCATCGCCACCAACGCCCGGCTGGCGCCGCGTTGGCCGGTGATCACCCACCGCCACGTGCCGCTGGCCGCCGCCGAGGCCATGGCCGCACGGCGCGACAAGCGCGCGCTGCTCGACGAGCAGCCCGGCCGCGACCCGGGGCGCGGCTGAAGCCGCCGCCCGCCAGCGCCCGAACCGCTCCCGAACCCACCCGAGGACGCCCCGCCCGATGCGCCTGACCCAGATGACCGACTACGCGCTGCGCCTGCTGATGCACGTGGCGCAGCAGCCGCCGGGCCGGCTGTGCACCAGCGCCGAGGTGGCGCGGGTCTACGGCCTGTCCGAGGCCCATGTCACCAAGATCACCCACCAGCTCGGCCGCGCCGGCTGGCTGGCCACGGTGCGCGGCAAGGGCGGCGGCATGCGCCTGGCCCGGCCGGCCAGCGAGATCGCGCTGGGCGACGTGGTGCGCGGCCTCGAACCGGACTTCGCGCTGGTCGAATGCCTGGGCACCGGCAACGCCTGCGTGCTGACCGGCCAGTGCCGGCTCAGCCGCATCCTGGGCCAGGCGGTCAGCGGCTTCCTGCAGCACCTGGACGGCTACACCCTGGCCGACCTGCTGCCGCCGGCCGGTGCCGGTGCTGGTGCCGCAGGCCCGGTGGCGCTGCCCTGGCCGGTGGCCGCGGCGCAGGCCGGCCCGACGCGGAATTGAAGTGGTTCAAGGCCGGCTGGGCCGGCCCGGCCTACAGTGGCTGCACTGCGGTGTGGGTGGGTCTGCGCCGCGGTCGCGGCGGGAGGAGCGCGCCGCGTGGTGTCTCCTTGCGGCGGCGGTGCCCCGGCCCTTGCTTCCAGGCCGACCGGACCGACGATCCCCGGGCGCTGCCGCCGGCGTTTTCTGCGGGAGACCGCAGGCCGTTCCCGGCGGCTCAGAGGCTGAGAGGATTTCGATCGTGGCCGAGCGGCGCGCTCAAAGCCGGCCGAACTAGGCGCAAAGCGCAGCCATAGCCCGGGCTATGGCGAGCATTTGCAACGACGAGCGGGCGGCTTTGGGCGTGACGAGCGGGCATGAGCGAAAAACTCTCAGCCTCTCAGCCCTCGACGACCAGCCGCGCCCCGCCGGCGGGCGCCGCGCGCACCTCGCCGACCACCGCCGCCGCGCCGAAGCCCTGTTGCGCGAAGACCGCCAGCACCGCGTCCACCGCGTCGGCGCTGCACGACACCAGCAGCCCGCCGCTGGTCTGCGGGTCGGTCAGCAGGGCCTGGTCCTCGGCTGCGAAGCCGGCCGGCAGCGCCACCTCGGCGCCGTAGCCCGCCCAGTTGCGCCCCGACGCGCCGGTGACGAAGCCCTGCGCGGCCAGCGCGCGCACGCCGTCGAGCAGCGGCACGCGGGGCCAGTCCAGCGCCACCTGGCAGCCGGCGCCGCGGGCGATCTCCAGCGCGTGGCCGGCCAGGCCGAAGCCGGTGACGTCGGTCAGCGCGTGCACGCCGTCCAGCGCCGCCAGCGCCGGCCCGGGGGTGTTCAGCCGGGTCGTGGTGTCGACCATGCGGGCGTAGCCGGCGGCGTCGAGCTGGCCCTTCTTCAGCGCCGCGCTCATCACCCCCACGCCCAGCGGCTTGCCCAGCACCAGGCGGTCGCCGGGCCGCGCATCGGCATTGCGCTTGACGCGCTTCGGGTGCACCAGGCCCAGCGCGACCAGGCCGTAGATCGCCTCCACCGAGTCGATGGTGTGGCCGCCGGCGATCGGGATGCCGGCGGCGCGGCACACCGCGGCGCCGCCCTCGAGCACCTTGCCGATGGTCGCGGTGGACAGCACGTTGATCGGCATTCCCACCAGGGCCAGTGCCAGGATCGGCGTGCCGCCCATCGCGTAGACGTCGCTGATCGCGTTGGTCGCGGCGATGCGGCCGAAGTCGAACGGGTCGTCGACGATGGGCATGAAGAAGTCGGTCGTGGCGATGATCGCCTGCTCGTCGTTGAGCTGGTAGACCGCGGCGTCGTCGGCGGTCTCGATGCCCACCAGCAGCTGCGGCGGGATCGGCAGCGCGGCCGTGCCCTTGAGGATCTCCGACAGCACGCCCGGGGCGATCTTGCAGCCGCAGCCGCCGCCGTGGGACAGCGAGGTCAGGCGCGGCTCGGCGGCGGGGACGGGGCAGGCGGGGGCGGTCATGGCAGGGCTCCGGGGGCGGTGTGCAGCGGCCGCAGCGCGGCCAGCAGGCTGCGGCGCTCTTCGTCGGGGTGGTGCAGGCGGGCGCGTGCGGCGCAGTGCGCCTGCAGGGCCGGCAGCATAGCCGGGTCGTCGCGGGCCTGCGCCAGCAGGGCCGCCAGGCCCGCGGCGTCGCCGACGTCGAACAGCCCCGGGTAGTCCGCGCCCAGCAGCCCCAGGTGGCCGTCGCAGCGCGAGGCCAGCACCGGGGTGCCGCTGGCCAGCGCCTCCACCACCACCGTCGGCCCGCCCTCCAGGCGGCTGGGGTTGACCAACAGGTGGGCGCGCTGGATGCGGTCGCGCGCCGCGCCATGCGGCAGCGCGCCCAGCCAGCGGTAGTGCGGGCAGGCGGCCGCGGTGGCGCGCGCGGCGTCGGCCAGCGCCGGGTCCAGCGCGCCGCCGACGTGGTCCAGCCGCAGGTCGGCCCGGTGGGCCAGCCGGCGCGCGGCGTCGAACCAGGTCTGCGGCGATTTCTCGTCGCGCAGGTGGCCCACGGCCAGCGCGCGCAGCCAGCGCGCGGGCTTGGCCAGCGTGCGCCGCGGCGTGGCCGTGGGCAGCACCACCGCGGTCTTGGCCCGCCAGGGCGCCGGCAGCGCCTGCGCGCCCAGGGCGTTGAGCACCAGCAGGCGGTCGGCCAGCGCCAGCGCGGCCTGGGCGTCGGCGTCGTGGGCGATGTCGCGGTACAGGTCGGTACCGGTCAGCACCACCACCAGCGGGCGGCCGGGCGCGCGGGCCCGCCAGGCGCGGATGCTGGGCGCCGAGCGGCGGGCGTGCAGCGCGACCATCAGCGCCTCGTCGCCGCCGTCCCACTGCGCGCACAGGCGCACCGCGTAGTGCGGCGCCAGCAGCCGCGCCCAGCGCCGGGCGGTCTGCCAGTTGCCGTTGTTGGCCGCGGCCAGGGCCGGGGTGACGAGGGCGAGCGGCGGGCGCATCGGGCGATGGTACCCGGGAGGGGTATTTGGTGGCCGTGCAGGTGCGCGGGCGCCCCGCATCGGTTCCAATACGGGGTTTCCCGCCGCCACAGAGCCTGTGAGTGTTTCGTTCGCAGGTTCCCAGCCCCTGGGTGGCCCGTCCTGCGGCGGGAAGTTGATTGCCGGTTTCCACGCGACCCTTGGAGTCCCGTCCCATGTCCCATCCGTTCTCCCTGCAACGGCGCGCCGTGCTGCGCGCCACCCTGGCCGGCGCCGCGCTGGCCGCCACCGGCGGCGCGTCCGCCCAGACCGGCGGCGTGTTCCGCGTCACCGCCATCCCCGACGAGTCGCCCACCGAGCTGGCGCGCAAGGCCGCACCGCTGGTCAAGTACCTGGAGCGCGCGCTGGGCATGAAGGTCGAGTTCACCCCGGTGACCGACTACGCCGCGGCGGTCGAGACCCTGGTCAACCGCAAGGTCGACCTGGCCTGGTTCGGCGGCTTCACCTTCGTCCAGGCCCAGGCGCGCTCGGGCGGCAAGGTGCTGCCGCTGGTGCAGCGCGAGGAGGACGAGAAGTTCCGCTCGGTGTTCATCACCACCGACCCGGCGATCACCAAGCTGGCCGACCTGAAGGGCAAGGACCTCAGCTTCGGCTCGCAGAGCAGCACCTCGGGCCACCTGATGCCGCGCAGCTTCCTGCTGCAGGCCGGGCTGGACCCGGACAAGGACCTCCGGCGCGTGGCCTACAGCGGCGCGCACGACGCGACCATCGCCGCGGTGGCCTCGGGCAAGGTGCAGGCCGGCGCGCTGAACATCTCGGTGTGGGAGAAGTTCGTCGCCGACAAAAAGGTGGACACGGCCAAGGTCCGCGTCCTCTACACCACGCCGCCGTACTACGACTACAACTGGACGGTGCACGCCGAGCTGCCCGCCGCGCTGCGCGACAAGCTGACCCAGGCCTTCCTGGCGCTGAAGCCCGACACGCCCGAGGGCCAGGAGATCCTGGCGCTGCAGCGCGCCACGCGCTTCGTGCCGACCAGGGCCGAGCACTACAAGGGCATCGAGGCCGCGGCGCGCAGCGCCGGGCTGCTCTGATCCTGGCCTGGCCGCCCGGCGCCCCGTGCCGCTGCCACGGGGCCGGCCGGGCGCATCGGTGAACGGACATGGAACTCTCGCTTGACGGCCTGGCCGTGCGCCACCCCGCGGCGCGGCAGGGCACGCCCGCGGCGCTGCAGGCGCTGGACCTGCGCGTGGCCGCCGGCGAGCAGCTGGCGGTGATCGGCCCCTCCGGCGCCGGCAAGACCACGCTGCTGCAGGCCCTGGCCTGCGCCCAGCCGCCGGCCGCCGGCCTGCTGCGGCTGGACGGCGCCGCGCCCTGGGCGCTGCCGCGCGCCGCGCTGCAGCGCCTGCGCGGCCGGCTGTGCCTGGCGCCCCAGGTGCCGCCGCTGCCGCCGCGCCAGCGCGTGGTCACCGCGGTGCTGGCGGGGCGCCTGCCGGCCTGGGGGCTGGCGCACAGCCTGCGCTCGCTGCTCTACCCGGCCGACATCCCGGCAGCGCACGCGGCGCTGGGCCGCTTCGACCTGGCCGACAAGCTGTTCGAGCGGGTCGACCGGCTGTCCGGCGGCGAGCGCCAGCGCGTCGGCCTGGCCCGGCTGCTGCTGGCGCCGGCGGCGCTGTGGCTGGTCGACGAGCCGCTGTCGGCGCTGGACCCGGCGCGCGCCGCCCAGGCCCTGGATACCCTGGTCCACGAGGCGCGCGCGCGCGGCGTCACCCTGGTGGCCTCGCTGCACCAGGTGGACATGGCGCTGACGCGCTTCCCGCGCATCGTCGGCCTGCGCGACGGGCGGCTGGCCTTCGACCTGCCGGCCGCCGAGGTCACGCCCGAGCGCCTGGCCCGGCTCTACGCCCAGCATGAGCACGAGCTGCACGCCCCCGCGCCGCAGGCCGATGACATGCCGCCGCCGCCACCCGCCCCGGTGGCGATGACCTGCCGATGAGCGGCGCCGCCCCCCTGCGGGCCGGCGCCGCGGCGGCGCCCGGCGCGCCATCGCCACGGCCCGGCCCGCCGCCGCCCCGGCGCGACCCCGCCTGGTGGGGTCGCGTGGCCTGGGCCAGCCTGGCCGCGGTGCTGCTTTGGCCGCTGGTGGTGGCCACCGAGTTCCAGCCGGCGCGGCTGCTGGAGCCCGAGGCCCTGCGCGCGGCCGGCAGCTTCCTGGCCAGCTTCTTCCCGCCGGCGCTGGGCGCCGACTTCCTGGCACTGGTGGTGCGCGAGACCGGCCGCACCGTGGCCATGGCCACCGCCGGTGTCGCGTTGGGCGGGCTGATCGCCGTGCCGCTGGCGCTGGCCACGGCGCGGGCGCTGTCGGTCTCGGCCCTGTCCGGGCGCATGGCGCGCGGGCCGTTCTGGGCGCGCCAGGCGCTGCGCGCCCTCGGCGTGGTGCTGCGCAGCGTGCCCGAGCTGGTCTGGGCCCTGGTCTTCGTCCGCGTGGTCGGCCTGGGGCCCACCGCCGGCGTGCTGGCCATCGCGCTGACCTACGGCGGCATGCTGGGCAAGGTCTACGGCGAGATCCTGGACAGCGGCGAGCCGGCGCCCACCGCGGCGCTGCTGCGCAACGGCAGCGGCCGCTTGCAGGCCTTCGCCTACGGCCTGCTGCCGCAGAACGCGGCCGAGCTGGCGTCCTACACCGTCTACCGCTGGGAGTGTGCGATCCGCTCGTCGGTGGTGCTGGGCTTCGTCGGCGCCGGCGGCCTGGGCCAGCAGATGGACAGCGCGATGAAGATGTTCAACGGCGGCGAGGTGCTGACCATGCTGGCGGTCTTCGTCGCCCTGGTGGCGCTGGCCGACCGCGCCAGTGCCGCGCTGCGCCGCGCATTGGGGTGAGGGCCGGGATGACCGAACTGCGCGACACGCTGCAGCCCAGCCCCACGGCGGCCACGCTGTGGCGCCTGCGTGCGCGGGCGCTGGCCTGGACGGCGGCGCTGCTGGCCGGCGTGCTGGCCAGCTTCTGGTCGCTGGACCTGCAGTGGGCGGCCTTCTTCTCGGCCGACGCGCTGCGCAGCATGGGCCGCTTCGTCGGCGAGTTCTTCCCACCCGACACCCAGCCGGTCTTCCTGCGCAAGCTGTGGGCCGGCACGCTGGAGACGCTGGCGATGTCGGTGCTGGGCACGGCGCTGGCGGCGCTGGCCGGGCTGGCGCTGGCGGCGCCGGCGGCCAGCGCGCGCGCCGCGCTGCGCGCGCCCACCCGAGGCCTGCTCAACGCGTTGCGGGCGGTGCCCGAGCTGGTCTGGGCCGCGCTGCTGCTGGTCGCCGCCGGCCTGGGGCCGATGGCCGGCACGCTGGCGCTGGCGCTGCACACCGCGGGTGTGCTGGGCCGGCTGTTCGCCGACGCGATCGAGAACGCGCCGCCGGGCCCGGCCCAGGCGCTGCGCACCCAGGGCGTGGGCGGGCTGCGCGTGCTGCTGTACGCCACGCTGCCGCAGGTGCTGCCGCAGCTGGTCAGCTACACGCTGTACCGCTGGGAGAACAACATCCGCGCCGCCGCGGTGCTGGGCGTGGTCGGCGCCGGCGGCCTGGGCCAGCTGCTGGCCTTCCACCTGGGCCTGTTCCACATGCCGCGCACCGCGTCGATCCTGGTGGCGATGCTGGCGCTGGTGGCCCTGGTGGACGCCGCCAGCTACGGCGCGCGCCGCCTGCTGATGCGCTGAGCGGCGCGGCGGCCGCGCCCGCCCGCCGGGCGGTCAACGCCAGGCGCCCGTCGGCTGCCCCAGCGCGCGCAGCACGTCGCGGATGTACTGGGCGCGGTCCTTGGGGTCGGCGTACTCGCGTTCGATGCGCAGCTTGTCGTTGCCGGCCAGCTTGACGTTCCGGTTCTTCTGCACCAGCTCGATGATGCGCATCGGGTCCACCGGCGGGTTGGGGCGGAAGGTGATGCTCATCACCTTGGGGTTGGCGTCGACCTTGACCACGCCGTAGGGCCGCGCCAGCACGCGCAGGCGGTGGGTGTCGAACAGCGTCTGGCCCTGGGCCGGCAGCTTGCCGAAGCGGTCGGTCACCTCCTCCAGCATCGCGTCGAGCTGCTCGGGCCGCTCGGCGGTGGCCAGGCGCTTGTACAGGTTCAGGCGCACGTGCACGTCGCCGCAGTAGCTGTCGGGCAGCAGGGCGGGGGCATGCAGGTTGATCTCGGTGGCGCCGCCGAACACGCCGGTCGGGCTGAGCAGGTCGGGCTCCTGGCCCTTCTTCAGCGCCCGCACCGCCTCGGCCAGCATGTCGTTGTAGAGCTGGAAGCCCACCTCCATCATGTTGCCGCTCTGGTGCTCGCCCAGCACCTCGCCGGCGCCGCGGATCTCCAGGTCGTGCATCGCCAGGTAGAAGCCCGAGCCCAGCTCCTCCATGCTCTGGATCGCGTCCAACCGCTGCTGGGCCTGCTTGGTCAGGCTCTCGGTGTCGGGCACCAGCAGGTAGGCGTAGGCCTGGTGGTGGCTGCGGCCCACGCGGCCGCGCAGCTGGTGCAGCTGGGCCAGGCCGAACTTGTTGGCGCGGCTGATGACGATGGTGTTGGCGCTGGGCACGTCGATGCCGGTCTCGATGATGGTCGAGCACAGCAGCACGTTGGCGCGCTGGGCCACGAAGTCGCGCATCACCGCCTCCAGCTGGCGCTCGGGCATCTGGCCGTGGGCCACGGCGATGCGGGCCTCGGGCAGCAGCTTCTCCAGCGCCTGGCGCCGGTTCTCGATGGTCTCGACCTCGTTGTGCAGGAAGTAGACCTGGCCGCCGCGCTTCAGCTCGCGCAGCACCGCCTCGCGCACCACGCTGTTGCCCTCGCTGCGCACGAAGGTCTTGATCGCCAGCCGGCGCTGCGGCGCGGTGGCGATGACGCTCAGGTCGCGCAGGCCCTCCAGCGCCATGCCCAGCGTGCGCGGGATCGGCGTGGCGGTCAGCGTCAGCACGTCGACCTCGGCGCGCATGGCCTTGATCGCCTCCTTGTGGCGCACGCCGAAGCGGTGCTCCTCGTCGATGATCAGCAGGCCCAGCCGCTTGTACTTCACGTCCGGGCTGATCAGCTTGTGCGTGCCGACGACGATGTCGATGGCGCCGGCCTCCAGGCCCTCCAGCGCCGCCTTGACCTCCTTGGCCGAGCGGAAGCGCGAGAGCTCGGCGATCTTCACCGGCCACTTGCCGAAGCGGTCGACCAGGGTCTGGTAGTGCTGCTCGGCCAGCAGCGTGGTCGGCGCCAGCAGGGCCACCTGCTTGCCGCCCATCACCGCGACGAAGGCCGCGCGCAGCGCCACCTCGGTCTTGCCGAAGCCCACGTCGCCGCAGACCAGGCGGTCCATCGGCTTCGGGCTGACCAGGTCCTGGATCACCGCGTGGATCGCCGCGCGCTGGTCGGGCGTCTCCTCGAAGCCGAAGCTGGCGGCGAAGGCCTCGTACTCGTGGGCCTGGAAGCGGTGGGCATGGCCCTCGCGCGCGGCACGGCGGGCGTACAGGTTCAGCAGCTCGGCGGCGGCGTCGCGCACCTGCTCGGCGGCCTTGCGCCGGGCCTTGTCCCACTGGCCGCTGCCCAGCTTGTGCAGCGGCGCCTCCTCGGCGCTGACGCCGGTGTAGCGGCTGATCAGGTGCAGCTGGGCCACCGGCACGTACAGCGTGGCCTGGTCGGCGTACTGCAGGTGCAGGAACTCGCTGGGGCCCTCGCCCAGGTCGATGTTCAGCAGGCCCTGGTAGCGGCCGATGCCGTGGCTGGCGTGCACCACCGGGTCGCCCACCTTCAGCTCGGACAGGTCCTTGATCAGCGCGTCGACGCTGGAGACCTGCTCCTGCTTGCGCCGCCGCCGCGCCTGCGGCGTGCTGGCGAACAGCTCGGTCTCGGTGATGAACTGGATCGCCTTGTGCTCGGCCGGCTCGTGCCAGAAGAAGCCCGCCGCCAGCGGCGCCGCGGTGATGCAGAACTTCTCATCCCCGGCCTCGAACTCGGCCAGCGTGGCCACGCTGGGCGGGTCAATCCTGTGGTCGCGCAGCAGCTCCAGCAGGCTCTCGCGCCGGCCCTCGCTCTCGGCGACGATCAGCACGCGGTGGGGCGTGCTGTCGAGGTGGCGGCCCAGCGCGGCCAGCGGCTCGGTGGCCTGGCGGTCGGCGGCCACGTCGGGCAGGGGCCGGGCCCAGTCCACCGGCTCGCTGCCGCGCAGCGCCAGCGTGGCGTGCGGCCTGGCCAGGGTGAAGAAGTCCTCCACCGTCAGGAAGATCTCCTGCGGCGGCAGCACCGGGCGGTCGGGGTCGGCGGTGACGAAGCGGTGGCGCTCGCGCGTGTCGGTCCAGAAGCGCTCCAGCGCCGCGTCGACCTCGCCGTGCAGCACCAGGGCCGCGGCGCGCTCGCCCTGGCCCAGGTAGCTGAAGAAGGTGCCGGTCTCGGCGAAGAACAGCGGCAGGTAGTACTCGATGCCGGCGGTGGCGATGCCCTGGGCGATGTCCTTGTAGATGCGGCTCTTGGTCGGGTCGCCCTCCAGCTTCTCGCGCCAGCGCTGGCGGAAGGTGGTGCGCGCGGCTTCGTCCATCGGGAACTCGCGTCCGGGCAGCAGCCGCACCTCGGGCACCGGGAACAGGCTGCGCTGGGTGTCGGGGTCGAAGGTGCGGATCGAGTCGACCTCGTCGTCGAACAGGTCCACGCGGTAGGGCACGGTCGAGCCCATCGGGAACAGGTCGATCAGGCCGCCGCGCACCGCGTACTCGCCCGGCGACACCACCTGGCTGACGTGGTTGTAGCCGGCCAGCGTCAGCTGCGCGCGCAGCGCCGCCTCGTCCAGCCGCTGCTTCTGCTTGAACTGGAAGGTGGTGCCGGCCAGGAAGGACGGCGGCGCCAGCCGCGTCAGCGCGGTGGTGGCGGGCAGCAGCACCACGTCCACGTCGCGGCTGTGGATGCGCCACAGCGTGGCCAGGCGCTCGGAGATCAGGTCCTGGTGCGGGCTGAAGCTGTCGTAGGGCAGGGTCTCCCAGTCGGGGAACACCGCCACGCGCAGGCCTGGCGCGAAGAAGGGCAGCTCGTCGGCCAGGCGCTGGGCGTCGGCCGGCTCGGCGGTGACGATGGCCAGCAGCTGCCGCTCGGCCACGCGCGCCTGGGCGAAGCGGGCCAGCAGCAGGGCGTCGGCCGACCCGATCGGGCGGGGCAGGGTGTAGCGTTTGCCGGGGGCGATGGCAGGCAGTTGCATGGCGGGGCAGGGCGCCGAGGGGCGGCGCGCAAAGCAGCAAAACGCCCCGGAGCCGGGGCTCGGGGGCGTGGGGCGGTGTGGCAGTGGGCGAATTCTAGAATTCGCCGATGACCAGCTACACCGTCGGGGCAGAACCCCGCTGCTTCGCCCTGGTGCCCTGCGCGGGCACCGGGTCCCGCTCGGGCTCCTTCGTGCCCAAGCAGTACGTCGCCGTCGCCGGCCAGGCGGTGGTGGCCCACACCCTGCAGGCCCTGGCCCGCGTCGACCAGATCGCCGCCACCCTGGTGGTGCTGGCGCCCGACGACGAACAGTTCGAGGAGGAATGCCCGGCCTTCGCCGGCGAGCGGGGCTGGGTGGCCCGCGTCGGCGGCGCCAGCCGGGCCGAGACCGTGGCCAAGGGCCTGGCCGAGCTGGTCGCGCGCGGCGCCCAGCCGCAGGACTGGGTGCTGGTGCACGACGCGGCGCGCTGCCTGGTGCGGCCGGAGTGGATCGAGCGGCTGATCGCCGAATGCGCGATCGACGAGGTCGGCGGCCTGCTCGCGCTGCCGCTGGCCGACACGCTGAAGACCGAGGCCCACGGCCGGGCCGCGCAGACGCTGGACCGCGAGGGCAAGTGGGCGGCGCAGACGCCGCAGATGTTCCGCCTGGGCCTGCTGCAGCCGGCGCTGCGCGCCGCGCTGGACGCCGGCCGCACGGCCACCGACGAGGCCAGCGCCGTCGAGGCCCTGGGCCACCAGCCGCGCCTGGTGCGTGGCGACTACGAGAACTTCAAGCTCACCTTCCCCGGCGACTTCGCGCTGGCCGAGCGCCTGCTGCAGACCAGCCGCCGCGGCACCGACCTGCGCCCGGTGGTGCCGGCGCGCGACTTCGGGCTGAGCCTGAGCTTCTACGCCGACCTGGGCTTCACCCGCGAGTTCCTGCACGGCAGCATGGCCGGCTTCACCTGGGGCGGTGCGGCCTTCCTGCTGCAGCAGGCGCCCGCGGCGACCCTGCCCGAGGCGCTGCCGGCCGAGCCGATGACCCTGCACCTGACCCTGGCCGACCTGGACGGCTTCTGGGCGCGCCTGCAGCGCGAAGGGCTGGCCGAGCGCTACGGCGTGGCGGTCGAGCCGCCGGTGCAGCGCGCCTGGGGCCGCGCCGACATGGCGCTGACCGACCCCAGCGGCGTGCGCTGGCGCATCGCCCAGCGCATCGAGGTGGTGGAATGAGCCCGATGGACCTCCCGAGCCTCCGGATAGGCGAGGGCTGGGACGTTCACCAGCTGGTCACCGGCCGGCCGCTGGTGCTGGGCGGCGTCACCGTGCCGCACAGCCACGGCCTGCTCGGCCACAGCGACGCCGACGCGCTGCTGCACGCGATCACCGACGCGCTGTTCGGCGCCGCGGCGCTGGGCGACATCGGCCGCCACTTCCCCGACACCGACGCGGCGTTCAAGGGCGCCGACTCGGGCGTGCTGCTGGCCGAGTGCGCGCGCCGCGTGCGCGCCGCCGGCTGGCAGATCGTCAACGTCGACAGCACCATCGTCGCCCAGGCGCCCAAGCTGGCGCCGCACATCCCGGCGATGGTCGCGCGCATCGCGGCGCTGCTGGCGCTGCCGGCCGACCGGGTCAACGTCAAGGCCAAGACGGCCGAGAAGCTGGGGCCGGTGGGCGAGGGCCGGGCGATCGAGGCCCGCGCGGTCTGCCTGCTGGCGCGCGGCTGAGGCACGCCGCGCGCCTGGCCGCGCGGCCAGGCGGGGCCTGCGGCCGTCAGCCCCGCGGCTTGGCGCCGCGCAGCCGCAGGTGCACCACCAGGCCGCCGTCCGGCGCGTTGGCGATCTCCACCAGCCCGCCCATGCGCAGCATGGCCTTCTCGACAATGGCCAGGCCCAGGCCGGCGCCGGTGGCCGCGGTGCGCGCCGCGTCGCCGCGGAAGAAGGGCGTGGTCAGCTGGGCCAGCTTCTCCGGCGCCACGCCGGGGCCGGTGTCGCGCACGCTGCAGATCACCCAGCCGCCGGCGCGCTGGTAGGTCACGGTGACCATCGCGATGCCGGTGTCGATGTTGCGGCCGTAGCGCCGCGCGTTCTCGAACAGGTTGGCGAAGACGCGGGCCAGCTCGACCTCGTCGGCCTGCACCTCCAGGTCGATGGCCACGCGCGAGGTGATGCGGATCTCGCTGGGGTCGCGGAAGCTGGCCGCCTCCTTGTCGATCAGCTTGGACAGCAGCACCGGCTTCAGGTGCGTCTCGCCCGGGCGGGCGTAGTCCATGAACTTGTCGATGATGGCGTCGAGCTGGTCGATGTCGCTGGCCATGTTGGCCCGCGCCTCCTCGTCGGCCACGCTCATCTCGGCCTCCAGCCGCAGCCGGGCCAGCGGGGTGCGCAGGTCGTGGCTGATGCCGGCCAGCATCACCGCGCGGTCCTCCTCCACCTTGGCCAGCTCGCGGGCCATGCGGTTGAAGCCCATGTTGACCTCGCGGATCTCGCTGGTGATGGTGGTCTCGTCGAGCCGGCTCTCGTACTCGCCGCCGCGGATGCGGCTGGCGGCGAAGGACAGCTCGCGCAGCGGCTGGTTGATGCGGTGGGCGATCAGCACCGAGCCCAGCAGCGTGATGGCCAGCGCGCCGCCCAGCCACCAGGGCCAGGGGCCTTCGTCGGGTGCCTTCGCCAGCCCGGGCGGCGCCTGCAGCCACCAGGCGTCGCGGTCGACCAGCAGGCCGATCCACAGCCCCGGCCGGTCGTTGACGGCGGTGGCCACCAGCAGCTCGCGGCCCAGCTGCGCGCGCAGCGCGGCCACCAGCTCGCGGGTGTGCTCGTCGCCGTCGGGGCTGGTCCAGCGGTCGGCCACGGTGCGCGGCTGCAGGCCCAGGCCCTCGCGCGCGGCCAGGGCCTTGACCAGCGCCGGCCGCGCCTCGCGGTCGGCATGGCGCAAGGCCTCGCTGCTCATGCGCACCAGCGTGGCCAGCTGCCGCGCGGTCTGCAGCGCGTCGCGCGGCACCGCGCTGTAGAGCTGCAGCGTCTGCACCCAGGCGACCACCGCCGCCACCAGCAGCGCCAGCAGCAGCACGAAGGTGCGCCAGAACAGGCTGAGGGCGACCTTCTTGTGCGCCATCGGCGGGTGGGCAGCGGGGGCGCCGTGACGCACGCGCTCAGGCGGCGCCATCCGGCACGAAGACGTAGCCCACGCCCCAGACGGTCTGGATGTAGCGCGGCTGCGAGGGGTCGGGCTCGATCAGCTTGCGCAGCCGCGAGACCTGCACGTCCAGGCTGCGGTCGAAGGGCTCGAACTCGCGGCCGCGCGCCAGCTGCGCCAGCTTGTCGCGCGACAGCGGCTGGCGCGGGTGGCGCACCAGGGCCTTGAGCATCGAGAACTCGCCGGTGGTCAGCGCGATCGGCTCGCCGTCCTTGGTCAGCCGGCGCAGCGAGAGGTCGAACTCGAACGGGCCGAAGTTGACCACCTGCGCCTCCTTGCTCGGCGCGCCGGGGGCCTCGGGCGCCGGGCGGCGGCGCAGCACGGCGTGGATGCGCGCCAGCAGTTCGCGCGGGTTGAAGGGCTTGGGCAGGTAGTCGTCGGCGCCGACCTCCAGGCCGACGATGCGGTCCACGTCCTCGACCTTGGCGGTGAGCATGATGATCGGCGTGGTGTCGTTGGCCGCGCGCAGCCGGCGGCAGATCGACAGCCCGTCCTCGCCCGGCAGCATCAGGTCGAGCACGATCAGGTCGATGTTCTCGCGGGTCAGCAGCCGGTTCAGCGCCTTGCTGTCCTCCGCCAGCAGCACCTCGAAACCTTCCTGGGTGAGGTAGCGGCGCAGCAGGTCGCGGATGCGGGCGTCGTCGTCGACGACGACGATGCGGTCCGGACGGGCGTTGGCGGGGGCGTTCATGGCACGTCTCCGAATTTGTAACAACGGCATGGTAGCCGGGGGTCCAGCGTGGTTTGGTGGCGAAATGACCCTCTGTTACAACTCTTTCGGCCACTTCCGCATCGAATGCTGGCGCCCGTGTCATCGGCCCGGCGGTGGCCGTCGTTGCCGGATCAGATCCCCGCCCAACCCAGGAAACCCCATGCTTCGCCATCGAATCCGTATGTCTTCAGCCGCCCTGGCGGGCCTGGCCGGCCTGCTGCTGGCCGGGGCCGCCGGCGGCGCCGCCGCCCAGGCCGTCGCACCCACGCTGCTGCAGCCGCCGCCGCAGAACGTGGTCCACCTCAGCGCCGAGGCCAGCCGCGAGGTGCCGCAGGACCTGCTGGGCATCACGCTGGCCGTGCTGCGCGAGGGCAACGACGCCGCCGCGGTGCAGTCCCAGCTGCGCCAGGTGCTGGACGCGGCGCTGGCCGAGGCGCGCAAGGCCGCCCGGCCGGGCCAGATCGAGGTGCGCAGCGGCGCCTTCACGCTGCAGCCGCGCTATGCCTCGCCCAAGCCCGGCCAGCCGGCCACGGTCAGCGGCTGGCAGGGGCGGGCCGAGCTGGTGCTGGAGGGCGCCGACATCGCCGGCATCAGCCAGCTGGCGGGCCGGCTGTCGGGGCTGACGGTGGCGCGGGTGGGCTTCGCGCTGTCGCGCGCGGCGCGCGAGCAGGCCGAGGCCGAGGTCGCCGCCCAGGCCATCGCCCGCTTCAAGGCGCGCGCCGAGGCCTATGCCCGGCAGTTCGGCTTCGGCGGCTACAGCCTGCGCGAGGTCACCGTCGGCGGCGCCGAGACCGGCGGCCTGATGCAGCCGCTGCGCGCCCGCGTGCTGGCCGCGCCGGCGCTGATGGACGAGGCCCAGCCGGTGGAGGCCGGCAAGACCACGGTCAGCGTCACGGTCAACGGCAGCGTGCAGCTGTCGCCGCGCTGAGGCGCGGCGCTGCCCGCCCGGCCGCCCGGCCCCGGGCGGGCACCCGGGCCGGGGCTTACTGGGCGGTCCAGCCGCCGTCCATCTGCCAGGCCACGCCGCGCACGTTGTCGGCCGCGGCCGAGCACAGGAACACCGCCAGCTCGCCCAGCTGCTCGGGCGTGGTGAACTGCAGCGAGGGCTGCTTCTCGGCCAGCAGCTGGCGCTTGGCCTCCTCGCCCGAGACGCCGGCCGCGGCGGCGCGCGCGTCCACCTGCTTCTGCACCAGCGGCGTCAGCACCCAGCCCGGGCAGATCGCGTTGTGGGTGATGCCGGTGGTCGCGCACTCCAGCGCCGCGGCCTTGGTGAAGCCGACGATGCCGTGCTTGGCCGCCACGTAGGCCGACTTCTCGGCCGAGGCCACCAGGCCGTGGGTCGACGCGACGTTGATCACCCGGCCCCAGTTGCGCGCCTTCATGCCCGGCAGCACCGCGCGGGTGCTGTGGAAGGCGCTGGACAGGTTGATCGCGATGATCGCGTTCCAGCGCTCGACCGGGAACTCCTCGATCTTGGCCACGTGCTGGATGCCGGCGTTGTTGACCAGGATGTCGACCGCGCCGAACTCGGCCTCGCAGGCCCGCACCATGGCCTCGATCTGCTCGGGCTGGCTCATGTCGGCGCCGTGGTAGGCCACGCGGCCGCCCAGCCGGGCCACTTCGGCGCGGGCGCCGTCGGCGTCGCCGAAGCCGTTGAGCATGACGTTCGCCCCCTGGCGGGCCAGGGCCAGGGCGATGCCCAGGCCGATGCCGCTGGTCGAGCCGGTGACCAGGGCGGTCTTTCCTTTGAGCATGTGCTTCTCCGATAGCTGCAGATCGCTGCGGGGTGGTTGCTGCGATGATTATGGGCAAGGAGACCCGCCCGTGACTGACAACGCCGCCGCCCCCGCGCCCGCCGAGCCCCGCCTCAAGCATGTGCAGTGCCTGGGTGCCCAGGGCCTGCACCGCATGGCCTACCGCGAGTGGGGCGATCCGGCCAACCGCCGCGTGCTGGTCTGCGTGCACGGGCTGGCGCGCCAGGGCCAGGACTTCGCCACGCTGGCGCAGGCGCTGTGCGGCCACTACCGGGTGGTCTGCCCCGACGTCGTCGGCCGCGGCGACAGCGACTGGCTGGCCGACCCGATGGGCTACGCCATCCCGGCCTACGTGGCCGACATGGTCACCCTGCTGGCGCGGCTGGACGCCGACGAGCTGCACTGGGTCGGCACCTCGATGGGCGGGCTGATCGGCCTGGGCGTGGCCGCGCTGCCGGGCTCGCCGGTGCGCAAGCTGGTGCTCAACGACGTCGGCCCGGCCATCGAGTTCGCCGCCCTGCAGCGCATCGGCACCTACCTGGGGCAGCCGGCGCACTGGGACACGCTGGACGCCGCGGCCGACGCGCTGTGGGCGATCAGCCAGGGCTTCGGCCCGCACACCCGCGAACAGTGGCTGGCGCTGACGCGGCCGATGCTCCAGCCCGACGCGGCCGCGGGCAGCGGCTTCCGGCTGCACTACGACCCGGCGATCGCCGTGCCCTTCCGCGCGCTGACGCCTGAGCTGGCGCGCGCCGGCGAGGCCCTGGCCTGGGCCAGCTACGAGCGCATCGCCTGCCCGACGCTGCTGCTGCGCGGCGCGCAGTCCGACCTGCTGTCGGCGGCCACCGCCCAGGCCATGACCCAGCGCGGGCCGCGCGCGCGCCTGGTCGAGTTCGACGGCGTCGGCCACGCGCCGATGCTGGTGCAGCCCGAGCAGGTGGCGGTGGTGCGCGACTTCCTGCTCGGCGCACCGGCCGACACGCCGCCGGGCCCATGAGGACCGATCCCGCGGCCGGCCGGCCGGCGGCGGCCGGCGGCACCGCGCCGGTGGCGGCCATCGTCGAGCTGGCCGGCCACGACGCCGCCCCGCCCGCGCCGCGCCCCGGCGAGCCCGACGACGGCGGCGCCAGCGCGCTGGCGCGCGCGCGCGCCTTCGCCGAGCCGCTGCTCACCGACCGCCAGCTCGACACCGGCGAGGACGCGCTGGCCCACGCCGACGGCGTCGCCGCGATCCTGGCCGACATCGGCGCCGCGCCGGCGATGCGCGCCGCGGCCTACCTGGTCTACGCCGGCGACTTCCTGCAGCGCCCCGAGGAGGTGGTGGCCAAGGCCTTCGGCGAGAGCTACGCCAGCCTGGTCAGCCACACGCGCAAGCTGGTGCAGATCCAGCGCGCCGCGCGCGAGGCCCAGGTCGAGGCCGAGCAGCGCGCCCAGCAGACCGAGCGCATCCGCAAGATGCTGCTGGCCTTCTCGCGCGACCTGCGCGTGGTGCTGCTGCGCCTGGCCTCGCGGCTGCAGACGCTGCGCTGGTACGCGGCGACCAAGCAGCCCTGCCCGGTGCTGCTGGCGCAGGAGTCGCAGCAGGTCTTCGCGCCGCTGGCCAACCGGCTGGGCATCTGGCAGGTCAAGTGGGAGATGGAAGACCTGGCCTTCCGCTTCCTGCAGCCCGCCGACTACAAGCGCCTGGCCGCCGCGCTGGCCGAGAAGCGCGTGCAGCGCGAGGCCGGCGTCGAGGCCGCGCGCCGCCAGCTGCAGCAGGAACTGGCCGACGCCGGCATCGCCGCCCAGGTGCAGGGCCGGCCCAAGCACCTCTACAGCATCTGGAAGAAGATGCAGGGCAAGCAGCTGCCGCTGGAGCGGCTGTTCGACCTGCGCGCGCTGCGCGTCATCGTGGCCGACGTGCCGGCCTGCTACGCCGCGCTGTCGCGGGTGCACGAGTGCCACCGCCCGGTGCCCGGCGAGTACGACGACTACATCGCCCGGCCCAAGCCCAACGGCTACCAGAGCCTGCACACCGTGGTGCTGTTCGACGCCGAGGACAGCGCCGAGCCGCGGCCGGTGGAGGTGCAGATCCGCACCGCGGCGATGCACGAGCATGCCGAGCACGGCGTGGCCGCGCACTGGGCCTACAAGGAGGCCGGCGCACGCGGCTACGGCGGCGTCAGCGCCGCCGGCGAGTTCGAGGAGCGCGTGGCCGAGGCGCGCAAGGCCGTGCTGCGCCAGCTGCTGGCCTGGGAGCGCGACTACGCCGGGCAGGGCGGCGACGCCGCGGCGGCGGGCGCCGACGGCGCGCCGGCCTTCGACGACCGCATCTACGTCTTCACGCCGCAGGCCACGGTCATCGAGCTGGGTGCCGGCGCCACGCCGGTGGACTTCGCCTACGCGCTGCACACCGACCTGGGCCACCGCTGCCGCGGCGCCCGGGTCGACGGCGCGATGGTGCCGCTGAACACGCCGCTGGCCAACGGCCAGACGGTGGAGGTGATCGCGGCCAAGGACGGCGGCCCCTCGCTGGACTGGCTCAACCCCGAGCTCGGCTACCTGCGCAGCGCGCGCTCGCGGTCCAAGGTGCGCGCCTGGTTCAACGCCCAGGCCCAGCGCAGCACCATCGCCCGCGGCCGCGAGCTGGTGGAGAAGCTGCTGCAGCGCGAAGGCCGCACCGCGCTGCGCCTGGACGACCTGGCCGCGCAGCTGGGCTTCAAGGGCGCCGACGCGCTGTTCGAGGTGGTCGGCAAGGACGAGTTCTCGCTGCGCACCATCGAGGCGGTGCTGCGCCCGGCCGCGCCGTCGGCCGAGGCGCCCGACGAAGGCGTCGTGCTCAAGCGCACCCGGGCCACCGAGGGCGGGGTGCTGGTGGTCGGCGTCGAGTCGCTGCTGACCTCGCTGTCGCGCTGCTGCCGGCCGGCGCCGCCCGACGACATCGGCGGCTACGTCACCCGCGGCAAGGGCGTGGCCATCCACCGCCGCAGCTGCCCCAACTTCCACCACATGGCCGCGCAGTCGCCCGAGCGCGTGATCGCCGTGGCCTGGGGCGAGCCGCCGCCCGGCAAGGACGCGGCCTACCCGGTGGACGTGCTGGTCGAGGCCGGCGACCGCCCGGGCCTGCTGCGCGACATCAGCGAGGTCTTCGCCAAGGAGCGGGTCAACGTCACCGGCGTGCATACCCAGTCGGTACGCGGCCTGTCCGGCGCGGTGGCCTACATGACCTTCACCGTCGAGGTCGGCGACGCCACCCGCCTGGCCGGCGTGCTGCGCCAGGTGGCCCAGGTGCCGGGCGTGCGGCATGCGCGGCGGCGCTGAGGGCTGCCGTGCGTTGGCGGGCCCGGCTGGAAGAAATCCGTGGCCGGCTTGTGCACTCTTTGAAATCCATGCTATAGTGCAAGGCTCAACAGGCGCGTAGCTCAGCTGGTTAGAGCACCACCTTGACATGGTGGGGGTCGTTGGTTCGAGTCCAATCGCGCCTACCAACAAGACAGCCCCGTGGATCACGTGATCCACGGGGCTTTTCTCTTTGGCTCGCGCTACAGTCGGGGCCCGTTGGAGAGGCCTGCCGCCGCGGCGGCCTCCCACGGACCAACGAAGTGAGGAAGACAAGCATGCGCGAGTACCTGAAGTTCTACATCAACGGCCAGTGGGTGGACCCGGCCGTGCCCAAGACGCTGGACGTCATCAACCCGGCCACCGAGGCCGTGGCCGGCCGCATCTCGATGGGCTCGGCCGCCGACGTCGATGCCGCGGTGCGCGCCGCGCGTGCCGCATTCGCCAGCTTCTCGCAGACCACCGTGGCCGAGCGGGCCGCGCTGCTGCAGGCCATCATTGCCGAGTACCAGAAGCGCTACGCCGACATGGCCGCCGCCATCACCGAGGAGATGGGCGCGCCGGCCGTGCTGTCGCAAAAGGCCCAGGCCGCGATGGGCATCGGCCACCTGCAGACCGCGCTGGCCGTGCTCAAGGACTACCACTTCCAGGAGCAGCGCGGCACCACGCTGATCAGCAAGGAGCCGATCGGCGTGTGCGGCCTGATCACGCCCTGGAACTGGCCGGTCAACCAGATCGCCTGCAAGGTGGCGCCGGCGCTGGCCGTGGGCTGCACCATGGTGCTCAAGCCCAGCGAGATCGCGCCCTTCTCGGCCCAGATCTGGACCGAGATCCTGCACGCCGCGGGCGTGCCGGCCGGCGTGTTCAACCTGGTCAACGGCGACGGCCCGAGCGTCGGCGCGGCGATCTCCAGCCACCCCGAGGTGGACATGGTGTCCTTCACCGGCTCGACCCGCGCTGGCGTGGAGGTGGCGCGCAACGCGGCGCCCACCGTCAAGCGCGTGCACCAGGAACTGGGCGGCAAGTCGCCCAACATCGTGCTGCCCGATGCCGACCTGCAGAAGGCGGTCACCGCCGGCGTGCGCGGCGTGATGAGCAACTCGGGCCAGAGCTGCAACGCGCCCACGCGCATGCTGGTGCCCAACAGCCGCATGGACGAGGCCCTGGCCATCGCCAAGGCCGCGGCCGAGGCCACCACGGTGGGCGACCCGGCCAGCGGTGCGGCCATCGGTCCGGTGGTCTCGGCCACGCAGTGGGACAAGATCCAGACCCTGATCGCCAAGGGCATCGAGGAAGGCGCCACCCTGGTCGCCGGCGGTCCCGGCCGGCCCGAGGGCCTGGCCAAGGGCTACTACGTGCGGCCCACGGTCTTCGGCCGCGTCACCAACCAGATGACGGTGGCCCGCGAGGAGATCTTCGGCCCGGTGCTGGTGATCATGGGCTACGAGACGGTGGACGAGGCGGTGGCCGTGGCCAACGACACGCCCTACGGCCTGGCCGCCTACGTGCAGGGCAGCGACATGGAGGCGGTGCGCCGCGTCGCGTCGCGCCTGCGCGCCGGACAGGTCAACCTGAACGGCGCGGCGCCGGACCTGAACGCGCCCTTCGGCGGCTTCAAGCAGTCGGGCAACGGCCGCGAGTGGGGCGAGCACGCCTTCGGCGAGTTCCTCGAGGTCAAGGCGGTGCTGGGCTACGCGCCCAAGACGGCCTGAGGCCGCGGCGGGCCCCGGCCCGCTGATCGGGCCGCGTCCGCGCGGCCCCCTGAAGGCAAGACGCCCGGATCCGCTGCTGCGGTCCGGGCGTCGTGCTTGGTGGGTGGTGCGGGCGGCGACATGGCGCCGCGGCGGGCCGGCCTCAGATGTGGGCCATCGCCAGCCCGCCCAGCACGATGCCGATGCCGGCGACGCCGAACATGCCGTACTCCAGCCACTTGCGCCGCGTCAGCAGCGCGATGGCGGCCAGCGCGATCGACACCTGCAGCGCGGTGGTGGCCTGGGCCCAGCGGTGGTGCAAGTGCAGCTGGGCGTCGCTTTGCTTGTCCCAGGCCACGGCCTCGGCCTCCAGCTTCTCGGCGCCGGCCTTGATCTCGGCCTTCTCCTTCTTGTAGCGCTCGATCTCGCCCTGGTACTGGGCTTTGCGCTCCTCGGGCACCAGGGCCAGCGCCAGCTCGGCCAGGTTCTGCTTGCTGCTCTTGGCCTGGTAGTAGTTCCACTGGTTGCTGGCCTCGGTCTTCTTGATCGCCGCGTTGTTCTTGAACAGCCCGGCGTTGGCCTGGGTGGCGCCGCCCATGTAGGAGAACAGCGCGCCGATGGTGGCCAGGATGGCCGTCATCACCGCGATCGTGCCGGCGAAGCTGTCCTTGCCGCCGTGCTGGGCGGCGTGCTCGAGCTCGTGGTCGTGGGGGCCGTGGACGTGGAAGCCGTGTCCGGACATGGTGCGGGTCGCTTTCTCTTCTGGTGTCGGGGAGGGACCGCGGGCGGGCGGGCCGGGCGCCCAGGGGGGGGCCTGCGGCGGCCGGATTGTCACCGAGCCGCCGGCGGCCGCGGTCGTCACCGGCCTGCCGCGCGGACGTCACGGCGGCTTCATGGACGCTGCCTAGCATCGCGCGCACCTCCACTGCCTGTTGCCGGCCCCATGCGCCTCACGCCCCTGCTGTCGCTGATCGCCCTGTCCGCCGTGCTGCCCGTCCAGGCGCAGCCCGCCTTCCCGGCCACGCTGGCCGGCCACGCCCTGCTGCCGGCGCGCAGCTTCATCGACGCGCCGGCCGATGCGCCGGCCAGCCTGCGGACCTCGGGCAAGTACACCGGCGCCGACGGCCGCCGCGAGGACCGCATCGAGTCCATCCCCGGCAGCTCCTACCTGTCGGCCAAGGGCGTGCCGCGGCCCACCGGCGTCAGCCTGCCCTTCGCCGGCCAGCCGGTGCAGGGCTTCTCCGGCATCAAGGCGATGAAGGACGGCAGCTACTGGGTGCTGTCGGACAACGGCTACGGCAGCAAGGCCAACTCGGCCGACGCGATGCTGATGTTCCACCACGTCCAGCCCGACTGGACCACCGGCACGGTGCAGCGCAAGCAGACCGTCTTCCTGCACGACCCGGACCGCAAGGTGCCCTTCCTGATCGTCAACGAGGGCACGGCGCAGCGCTACCTGACCGGCGCCGACTTCGACATCGAGTCGATGCAGTTCATCGGCGAGCACGTCTGGTTCGGCGACGAACTGGGCCCCTACCTGGTGCAGACCGACCGCCAGGGCAAGGTGCTCGCGGTGCACGAGACCCAGGTCGACGGCAAGACCGTGCGCTCGCCCGACCACTACGCAGTGACCACGCCGGCCACGCCGGGCGCCTTCTCGACGCCGGTGCGCCGCTCGCGCGGCTTCGAGGGCATGGCGGCGTCCAAGGACGGCCAGTTCCTCTACCCGCTGCTCGAAGGCCCGCTGTGGAACGAGGCCGGCAAGCAGTGGGAGGCGCGCGACGGCCGCGAGTACCTGCGCATCCTGGAGTTCAACGTCGCCAAGGGCGCGTGGACCGGCCGTTCCTGGAAGTACCCGCTGGAGCTCAACGGCAACAACATCGGCGACTTCAACATGATCGACGCCGACACCGGCCTGATCATCGAGCGCGACAACGGCGAGGGCACGGCCGACACCGCCTGCGACGGCGCGCCGCGCCCCGACTGCCAGAACGTGCCGGCCAGGTTCAAGCGCGTCTACAAGATCAGCCTGAAGGACGCCGACGCGCAGGGCTTCGTGCGCAAGATCGGCTACGTCGACCTGCTCGACATCCAGGACCCGAAGCGCCTGGCCCGCGTCGGCGGCAAGGACGGCCGCTTCACCTTCCCCTTCGTGACCATCGAGGACGTGGACGTGGTCGACGCCGAGCACATCGTGGTCGCCAACGACAACAACCTGCCATACTCGTCGGGCCGCCAGCTGGGCCGCAACGACGACAACGAGTTCATCCTGCTGCACGTGCCCGCGCTGCTGCAGGCCCGCTGAACCGCCCACCGGAGCCGACGATGCAACGACGCCAACTGCTGGCGGCCGGCCTGGCCGCCACCGCCACCCTGGCCGCCAGCGCGCGCGTGCTGGCCGCCGACGCCGCGGCCGACGTGGTGCTGGACCTGTACCTGCTGCGCCACGGCCAGACCGACTGGAACCTGGACAAGCGCCTGCAGGGCGCCACCGACAACCCGCTCAACGAGACCGGCCGCCGCCAGGCCGCCGAGCTGGCGCAGCGCCTGGCCGGCGTGCGCTTCGCGCAGGTCTACAGCAGCGGCCTGCGCCGTGCGCGCGAGACCGCGACGGCGCTGGCCGGCAGCGCGCCGGTGACCGCGCTGCCGGCGCTCAACGAGCGCAGCTTCGGCAAGTTCGAGGGCATCTTCGAGGACGAGCGCAGCGCCGCGCTGTATGCCGAGTTCGGCCGCCGCGGCCCGCTGCTCGACGACGCGCTGGACGGCGGCGAGTCGCTGCAAAGCCAGGCCGACCGCGTCCAGGCCGCGGTGCGCCAGATCACCGCCCGCCATGCGCAGGGCAGCGTGGCCATCGTCGCCCACGGCGGCGTCAACCCGCTGGTGCTGGCCGCGCTGCTGGACCTGCCGGTGGCCGAGGCGGTGGCCCGCATCAAGCAGGCCAACGACGAGGTCTACCTGGTGCGCCTGCGCGCCGGCCAGGCCCCGGGCGTGTGGAAGCTGATCGGCCGCGCCACGCTCGAGCAGCTCTGACAGCGCGCGCCGCCGTGCGGTGCGCTCAGCGCCGCCGGCGGTAGGTCACGAAGTCGAAGCCGAGGCCGGCTGCGGTGCGGTGGGCTTCGCGGCTCCGCTCGTCGAAGGCGGCGCGGTCCCAGGCCGGGAAGCGGGTGTCGCCGGGCAGGTCGGCGTCGATCTCGGTGAGCACCAGCTCGTCGGCCACGGGCAGGGCTTCGACGTAGAGCTGGCCGCCGCCGATCACGAACACCCGCGTCGCGCCGGTGGTGGCCGCGTGCGCGCGGGCCAGCGCCAGCGCGGCGTCCAGCGTGGTGGTCACCTCGGCGCCGGGGGCCTGGAAGCCCGGCTGGCGGCTGACGACCAGGTTGGCGCGGCCGGGCAGGGGGCGGAATCGCGCCGGCAGCGAGTCCCAGGTCTTGCGGCCCATCACCACCGGGCAGCCCATCGTCTGCTGGCGGAACCAGCGCTTGTCGGCGGGTTCGTCCCAGACCAGCTCGCCGCCGGCGCCGATGCTGCCGTTGCGCGCGACCGAGGCGATCAGGCTGACGAGGATGTCGGTGTCGGCGGCCATCACACCGCCACCGGCGCCTTGATCAGCGGGTGGCACTGGTAGTCCTGCAGCGCGAAGTCCTCGTAGCGGTAGCCGTCGATGCTGTCGGGCCGGCGCAGGATCTGCAGCGTCGGGTAGGGGAAGGGCGCGCGGTCCAGCTGGGTGCGCACCTGCTCCACGTGGTTGTCGTAGATGTGGCAGTCGCCGCCGGTCCAGATGAACTCGCCCACGTCCAGGTCGCACTGCTGGGCCAGCAGGTGGGTCAGCAACGCGTAGCTGGCGATGTTGAAGGGCACGCCCAGGAAGATGTCGGCGCTGCGCTGGTAGAGCTGGCAGCTGAGCTTGCGCTTGCCGCTGGCGCCGGTCTCGGACGAGACCCAGAACTGGAAAAAAGCGTGGCAGGGCATCAGCGCCATCTGGTCCAGTTCGGCCACGTTCCAGGCGCTGACGATGATGCGGCGGCTGTCCGGGTTGCTGCGCAGCTGCTGCACCACCTGGGCGATCTGGTCGATGTGCGCGCCGTCGGGCGTGGGCCAGCTGCGCCACTGCACGCCGTAGACCGGGCCCAGGTCGCCGTCGGGCCGGGCCCATTCGTCCCAGATGGTGCAGCCGTTGTCCTGCAGCCAGCGCACGTTGCGGTCGCCGCGCAGGAACCACAGCAGCTCGACGACGATGGCCTTCCAGAACACCTTCTTGGTGGTCACCAGCGGGAAGCCCTCGTTCAGGTCGAAGCGCATCTGGTGGCCGAACACGCTGCGCGTGCCGGTGCCGGTGCGGTCGCCCTTGGCCACGCCGTGCTCGTACACGTGGCGCATGAAGTCTTCGTACTGGGAGCGGATCGGGCGGCTGGCGTCGGGCATGGGCGGGATTATCCGGGACGCCCGGCGGGGCGGCCGGCCTGGGGGCGATCCGCCGCAGTGGTCGGGGCCGGGTCAGGCGTGTCCGCGGCGGGCGCGTCGGCGCCTGGGGCGTCGGCCGCCAGGCCGCCGATCAGCCGCTGCAGCAGGGCCACGGCCTGGTGCACCTCGTCGGCGGCCAGCTCGGCGGTCCAGTCCTCGACGCGGGCGAAGTCGCCCGGGTTGCGCTCGGCCCACAGCGCGCGCATCGCGTCGGTCGGCTGCAGGCGGCGCGCGCGGCGGTCGGCGGGGTCGACGGCGATGGCCAGCAGGCCCTTGCGCTCCAGCGCGGCGGCGATCTGCTTGGCGTTCTGGTGCGTCATGCCCAGGCCGGCGGCCACCGTGCCCAGCGTGGGCGGCTGCGCCTGCGCGTCGACGAACTGCAGCAGCGCGGCCTGCTGCGTGGTCACGCCGCTGGGCGCCATCGCGCGGTCCAGCCGGCCGCGCAGCATGGACGCGGCGGCGATCAGGCTGCGCACCAGCAGCACGCGGTCGGCCTGTTCGGCCGGCAGCGCGTCCAGGCCCAGCTTCAGCCATTGACGGGGATCGGACATATTCAATATATTACCTATCAGTCGCCCGCTCGGGTCGCACCCGGATCAAAGCCGGTGCAGGCGGGCTGACCCGGCATGCGGAGGATCCCACGATGATCGCGCTCCTGCCCCACGGCGGCTTCCTGTCCGAGACCTCGCGCGCCCTGGCCATCGCCCAGGCCCTGCGGGCGCGGGGCGAGGCCGTGGCCTTCGCCAGCCACGGCGGGCCCTACCTGTCGCAGATCGAGGCCGCCGGCTTCACCGTCGAGCGCCTGCCGCCCGTGATGGACCCGGCGCGCTGCGCGCGCTTCATCCGCGACCTGGTGCAGATCGGCCGCCCCGGCGTGGCCATGCTGGCACCCGACGAGGTGCGCGCCGCGGTGGCCAGCGAGGCCGCCTTCCTGCGACGCGTCGGGGCGCGGCAGGCGGTCACCGGCTTCACGCTGACGGCCTACCTGTCCACCCGCCTGGCCGGCATCCCGCTGGCCACGGTGCATGGCGGCAGCTTCGTGCCGCCGGTGTTCGAGGCCGGCCTGGCGCCGGTGCCCACGCAGATGCCCATGCCCGGCGCCGAGTGGCTGCCGCGGCGCCTCAAGCACTGGCTCGCCAACCACGGCACCGAGCGCATGACCGGTCCGGTGCGCTTCCTCAACACCGTGGCGGCCGAGCTGGGCGTGGCCCCGGTGCCCTCGCTGGCCGCGCTGATGGTGGGCGAGCGCACCCTGGTGACCGACGTGCCCGAGGTGCTGGGCCTGCCGGCCGACGCGCTGGCGCGCTGGACGCCGCGCCGGCCCGCCGCCTACCGGCCGGGCACCCGGCTGCGCTACACCGGCCCGCTGTTCGCCAGGCTCGACCTGCCGATCCCGCCGGCGGTGGAGGCGGCGCTGGACGGCGCGCGGCCCACCGTCTACGTGGTGCTGTCGTCCAGCACGCCCGAGCAGTTGCGCGCCGTGGTGCGGCGCGTGCGCGCCAGCGGGGCGCGCGTGCTCGTCGGCGCCACGCTGCACGACTTCGGTCCGGTGGACGACCCGGAGATCGTCGTCGCCGGCCTGCTGCCCAACCACCGGGTGGTGCCGCGCGTGGACCTGGTGGTCTGCATGGGCGGCCAGGGCACGGTGCAGACCGCGATGGCCGGCGGCACGCCGCTGGTGGCCGTGCCGCTGCACCCCGAGCAGGAGCTGAACGTGGCGCTGGCCGCGCGCCAGGGCATGGCCGTGGGCGTGGCGCCGCGCCATGCCGGCGGCGAGCCGATGACCGCCGCGGTGCGCCGCGTGCTGGGCGACCCGGCGATGCGGGCCGCAGGGCGCCGCACCCAGGCGCTGTACGCCGGCTGGGACGGCGCCGCCGAGGCCGCCCGCGCCTTGCTGGAGCCCTGGCCGGCGCCGGCGGCCGCCGGTCACAGTGCGGCGGCTGCGGCAGCACCTCACGCCGCCTGAGCCCGGGCGGCACCGCGCCGCGCGCGGCCCGGTATCGGCCTCAGGCCGCCGGCGGCTCCAGCCCGAACTGCATCGCCGCCAGCTTGGCATACAGCCCGCCGCGGGCCACCAGCTCGTCGTGGCGGCCGATGTCGACGATGCGGCCGGCGTCCATCACGACGATGCGGTCGGCGCGCTGGATGGTGGCCAGGCGGTGGGCGATGACCAGGGTGGTGCGGCCGTGCATCGCCGACTCCAGCGCCGCCTGCACCATGCGCTCGCTCTCGGCGTCCAGCGCGCTGGTGGCCTCGTCCAGCAGCAGCAGCGGCGGGTTGCGCAGCATCGCCCGGGCGATGCTGATGCGCTGGCGCTGGCCGCCCGACAGGCGCACGCCGCGTTCGCCCAGGTAGGTGTCGTAGCCCTCGGGCAGGGCGCGGATGAAGTCGTGGGCGAAGGCGGCGCGCGCGGCGGCCTCGACCTCGGCGTCGCTGGCGCCGGGGCGGCCGTAGCGGATGTTCTCGCGCGCGCTGGTCGAGAAGATCGTCGAATCCTGCGGCACCAGGGCCATGCGGCCGCGCAGGTCGGCCAGCGCCGCGTCGCGCACGGCCACGCCGTCGACGGTGATGCGCCCGGTCTGCGCGTCGTAGAAGCGCATCAGCAGCTGGAACACCGTGCTCTTGCCGGCGCCGCTGGGGCCGACGATGGCCACCGTCTCGCCCGGCGCGACGTGCAGCGTCAGGTCCTGCAGCGCCGCCTGGGCCGGGCGCGAGGGGTAGTGGAAGCCGACCGCGTCGAAGGTCACCGCCGAGCCGGTGGTCACCGGCGGCAGCGCCACCGGCCGCGCCGGCTCGTCCACCGGCGAGCGCGCGGCGAGCAGCTCCATCAGGCGCTCGGTGGCGCCGGCGGCGCGCAGCAGGTCGCCGTAGACCTCGGACAGCACCGCGACGCTGCCGACCAGGATGATCACGTAGACCACCGTCTGGCCCAGGTGGCCAGCGCTGATGCGCCCGGCGACCACCGCCTGCGTGCCCTGGTACAGGCCCCACAGCAGCGCGCCGAAGGTGGCGGTGATGATGAAGCCGACCAGCAGCGCGCGCACCCGGGTGCGCCGGCGCGCGGTGTCGAAGGCGGCCTCGGTGGCGGCGTCGAAGCGCGCCGCCTCGCGCTGCTGCTGGCCGTAGCCCTGCACCACCGGGATGGCGTTGAGCACCTCGGCGGCGATGGCGCTGGAGTCGGCCACGCGGTCCTGGCTGGCGCGGCTGAGCTTGCGCACCCGGCGGCCGAAGTACAGGCTGGGCAGCACCACCCCCACCAGGATGCCCAGCACCGGCGCCATCACCGTCGGGTTGGTCACCACCAGCATCAGCAGCGCGCCGGCGCCCATCACCAGGTTGCGCAGCCCCATGCTCAGGCTGGAGCCGACCACCGTCTGCACCAGCGTGGTGTCGGTGGTCAGGCGGCTGAGCACCTCGCCGGTGGCGGTGTGCTCGAAGAACTCGGGGCTTTGCCGCACCACGTGGGCGTAGACGGCGTTGCGCAGGTCGGCGGTGACGCGCTCGCCCAGCCAGGTCACGGCGTAGAAGCGCAGTGCCGAGAAGGCGCCCAGCGCCGCGCCCACCGCGAACAGCGCGGCGAAGTGGCCGCGCAGCGCCATCAGGCGCTCGCCCGGGTCGGCGGCGACCAGGCCCTGGTCGATCAGGCCCTTCAGCGCGATCGGGAACAGCAGCGTGCTGGCTGCCGCGCCGACCAGGAACAGCAGCGCCAGCGCGATGCGGCCGCGGTAAGGCCGCAGAAAGGGCAGCAGCCCGGACAGCGCGCGGGGCGAGCGGCCGGCGGCGCGGTCGTCGTTCTTCTCGTTCTTGGCCATGCGGCAGTTTAGGGTTCCCCCGAAGCCCGACCGCCGCACCGGGCTTGTGCAGGTTTGCAGAGACCTTGCCGCGGCAATGATTGTCTGGGCAATGAATAATCGCTGCCATGCCCGATCCCCTGCCGACGGCGGTGCCGTCGTTCTACAGCGCCGACGCGCTGCGGCCCGACAACAGCCTGGGCCTGCTGATGAAGCGGGTGATGCAGTCGCTGCGCCTGCAGATCGACCGCCGCCTCGCCGCCCAGGACCTGACCCACGCCCAGTGGCTGCCGCTGTTCAAGCTGGCCCGCGGTGACTGCGACACCGTGGCCGCGCTGGCCCGCGACCAGGCGCTGGACCCCGGCGCGATGACCCGCGCGCTGAACCGCCTGGAAGCCAAGGGCCTGGTGCAGCGCGTGCGCTCGCAGCAGGACCGCCGCGTCGTCAAGCTGGTGCTGACCGAGGCCGGCCACGCCGCCGCGGCCAGCGTGCCGCCGGTGCTGGCCGAGGTGCTCAATGCCCACCTCGCCGGTTTCACCGAGGCCGAATGGCACACCCTGATCGACCTGCTGCAGCGCCTGGCCGCCACCGGCGACGCGTTGCGCGATGCCGCCAAGGACCTGTCCTGATGCCCCCGACCCCCCATTCCACCCGCCCTTGGCCGGCTGCGCCTGCGCGGACCGGCGCCCGCCGGCTCGGTCTGCTGAGCCTGCCGCTGCTGCTGGCCGCCTGCGCCACGCCGGGCAGCCTGCCGCCGCCGCTGGCCACGCTGGCGCCGGCGGCCGCCGGCCTGGCCGCCGACGCCGCCACGCCCTTCCCGGACGCCGCCTGGTGGCGCAGCCTGGGCGACCCGGCGCTGGACGCGCTGGTCGAGCGCGCGCTGGCCGACCAGCCCGGCCTGCAGGTGGCCGCGGCCCGGCTGGCCCGCGCCGCCGCGGCCGCCGCGCAGACCGGCGCCGCCCAGGGGCCGCAGGCCCAGCTCGGCTTCGACGCGACGCGCCAGCACTACACCGCCCAGGGCCTGGTGCCCAAGCCGATCGCCGGCAGCACCTGGACCAGCGCCAACGGGCAGGTTGGCGCCAGTCTGGAGCTGGACTTCTTCGGCCGCCACCAGGCCGCGCTGCAGGCCGCGCTGGGCCAGCAGCGTGCCGCCGCGGCCGAGTGGCAGGCCGCCCGCGTGCTGCTGGCGGCCAATGTGGCGCGCGCCTACACCGGCCTGGCCCGGCTGCTGGCGCTGCAGCAGGTGGCCCGGCGCACCCTGGCCCAGCGCGAGGCCCTGCTGGGGCTGACCCGCGAGCGCGTGGCCGCCGGGCTGGACAGCCGCGTCGAGCTGCGCCAAGCCGAGGCCGCGCTGCCCGACGCCCGCGCCCAGTTGCAGGCGCTGGACGGCCAGGTCGCGCTGGCGCGCCACCAGCTGGCGGTGCTCAGCGGCCAGGCGCCGCAGGCGCTGGCCGCGCTGGCGCCGGCGCTGGCCACGCTGCAGCCGGCGGCGCTGCCGCCGCGCCTGGGGGCCGACCTGCTGGGCCGCCGCGCCGACGTGGTCGCCGCGCGCTGGCGCGTCGAGGCCGCGCTGCAGGACGTGGCCGTCGCCCGCACCCAGTTCTACCCGGACGTCAACCTGGTCGGCTTCGTCGGTCTGAATTCGCTGGGCCTGCACCGGCTGCTGGACCTGGACAGCCGCAACCTCGGCGCCGGCCCGGCGCTGCGCCTGCCGCTGTTCGACGGCGGCCGGCTGCGCGCCCAGCTGCAGGGCCGCGCCGCCGACGCCGACGCCGCGGTGGCGGCCTACAACGGCGCGGTGCTGGACGCCGTGCGCGAGGTAGCCGACGCCGGCGCCACGCTGCAGGCCCTGGCCCGGCAGCAGGCCGAGGCGGCGCAGGCGCTGGCCGCGGCCAGCGACGCGCTGGCCCTGGCCGACCAGCGCCAGCGCGCCGGCCTGGGCAACCGCCTGGCCGTGCTGCACGCCGAGACCGCGGTGCTGGCCCAGCGCGCCAACGCCGTCGAGCTGCAGGCCCGCGCCGTCGACACCCAGATCGTGCTGATGCGCGCGCTGGGCGGCGGCTGGCGCGACGAGCTGCCGGCCCAGGCCGCCCGCTGACCCGCCGGTCCGCACGCCCGCACCCCGCCCGCACCCCACTGCACGGCCGCCCGGCCCCGCGCCCCGCGACCGCCCCCGGATCCCACCCCCGCCACCGCATGTCCGACCCGACCCCCACCGCACCCTCCGCCCCCGCCGCTGCCGGCGCCCCGGCGGCCCGCCCCGCCGCCCGCCGCAAGCTGCTGGGCGGCCTCGCCGTGCTGCTGCTGGCGGGCGGCGCCGCCGCCGGCGCCTACTGGGCGCTGGCGCTGCGCCACGTCGAGAGCACCGACAACGCCTACGTCGCCGGCAACGTGGTGCAGATCACGCCGCAGCAGCCCGGCACCGTGGTGGCCATCCAGGCCGACGAGACCGACGTGGTCAAGGCCGGCCAGCCGCTGGTGCGGCTGGACGCGGCCGACGCCCGCGTCGCGCTGGACCAGGCCCGTGCCCAGCTGGCGCAGACGGTGCGCGACGTGCGCGGCCTGTACGCCAACAACGCCACGCTGGCCGCCCAGGTCACGGTGCGCGAGGCCGAGCTGGCCCGCACCGGCGCCGAGGTGCAGCGCCTGCAGGACGACGTGCAGCGCCGCCAGCCCCTGCTGGCCAGCGGCGCCATCGGCCAGGAGGAGCTGGAGCACGCCCGCGCCCAGCTCAGCGCCGCACGCAGCGCCCAGGCAGCGGCCAGCTCGGCGCTGGCCGCCGCGCGCGAGGCCCTGGCCGCCGCGCAGACGCAGACCGACGGCTCCGGCGTGGCCCAGCACCCGGCGGTGCAGAAGGCCGCCGCCCGCGTGCGCGAGACCTGGCTGGCGCTGCAGCGCGCCACGCTGCCGGCGCCGATGGACGGCGTGGTCGCCAAGCGCAGCGTGCAGATCGGCCAGCGCGTGGCCGCCGGCGCGCCGCTGATGACGGTGGTCGCGCTGGACCAGCTGTGGGTCGACGCCAACTTCAAGGAGGTGCAGCTGCGCCGCCTGCGCATCGGCCAGCCCGCGACGCTGGTGGCCGACGTCTACGGCCAGCAGGTCGAGTTCCACGGCCGCGTGGCCGGCCTGGGCGCCGGCACCGGCGCGGCCTTCGCGCTGCTGCCGGCGCAGAACGCCACCGGCAACTGGATCAAGGTGGTGCAGCGCGTGCCGGTGCGCATCGCGCTGGATCCGAAGGAGCTGGCCGCGCACCCGCTGCGCGTGGGCCTGTCGATGGTCGTCACGGTCGACGTCGCCGACGACTCCGGCCGCACGCTGGCCGAGGCGCCGCGCGCCCAGCCGCTGGCCCAGACCGCGGTCTTCGACGCCCAGGACAGCGCCGCCGACGCCGAGGTCGCCCGCGTGATCCAGGCCCACCTGGGCACCGCCGCGGCGCCGGCCGCCGCCAGCCAGCGGGCCCCGCGGGCCCGCGCCCGCTGATGGCCGGCCCCGGCGCGGCCGCACCGGTGGCCCACCCGCCGCTGGAGGGTGGTGCCCGCCTGCTGGGCACGCTGGCGCTGTCGCTGGCGACCTTCATGAACGTGCTGGACTCGTCGATCGCCAACGTGTCCATCCCGGCGATCGCCGGCGACCTGGGCGTCAGCCCGGCGCAGGGCACCTGGGTCATCACCAGCTTCGGCGTGGCCAACGCCATCTCGGTGCCGCTGACCGGCTGGCTGACGCAGCGCTTCGGCGCGGTGCGGCTGTTCACCGCCAGCGTGCTGCTGTTCGTGCTCAGCTCCTGGCTGTGCGGCTTCGCGCACTCGCTGGAGATGCTGATCGCCGCGCGCGTGCTGCAGGGCCTGGTGGCCGGGCCGATGATGCCGCTGAGCCAGACCCTGCTGCTGTCGAGCTACCCGCCGGCGCATGCCGGCCGCGCGCTGGCGCTGTGGGGCATGACCACGCTGGTCGCGCCGGTGGTCGGGCCGCTGCTGGGCGGCTGGATCACCGACAACTTCGCCTGGCCCTGGATCTTCTACATCAACGTGCCGGTGGGCCTGCTGGCCGCCTTCATCACCTGGAGCGTCTACCACCGCCGCGAGACGCCGGTGCGCAAGCTGCCGATCGACGTGGTCGGCCTGTGCCTGCTGGTGCTGTGGGTGGGCTCGCTGCAGCTGATGCTGGACAAGGGCAAGGAGCTGGACTGGTTCGCCAGCGGCGAGATCGTCACGCTGGGCGTGCTGGCGGTGGTCGGCTTCGTGGTCTTCCTGGCCTGGGAGCTGACCGACGCCCACCCGGTGGTCGACCTGCGGCTGTTCGGCCGGCGCAACTTCCTGTTCGGCGTGCTGGCCACCTCGGTGGGCTACGGCCTGTTCTTCGGCAACGTGGTGCTGCTGCCGCTGTGGCTGCAGCAGTGGATGGGCTACACCGCCACCAGCGCCGGCATGGCGCTGGCGCCGGTGGGCGTGCTGGCCATCGCGCTGACGCCGCTGGTCGGCCGCAAGGTCACGGTGTGGGACCCGCGCTGGATCGCCACGGTGGCCTTCGCCATCTTCGCGCTGGTGCTGTACATGCGTGCCGGCTTCACCCCGCAGGCCGACTTCGCCACCATCCTGGTGCCCACGGTGCTGCAGGGCGCGGCGCTGGCGCTGTTCTTCATCCCGCTGACCACGGTCAGCCTGGCCGGCGTGCAGCCGCAGCGCCTGCCGGCGGCGGCGGGGCTGAGCAACTTCGTGCGCATCACCGCCGGCGCGATGGGCGCGTCGATCACCACCACGCTGTGGGACGACCGCGCGACGATGCACCACGCCCACCTGGTCGAGCGCTTCCAGCTGGGCGACCCGGCCCTGGCCGACGCGCTGGCCCGGCTGCAGGCCGGCGGCCTCGGCGAGGGCGCGGCGATGGCGCAGCTGCAGCGGCTGATCGACCAACAGGCCTATACCCGGGCTGCGGATGACATATTCCTGGCTTCGGCCTGGATTTTTCTGGCGATGATCGGGCTGATCTGGCTGACGCGCCGGCCGCCCCGTGCGGCGGGCGCGCCGGCGGACGCCGGCGGTGCGCACTGAATGCGCAATCTCGCCAGCCATCATTGCATTTTTCAATCAGACAAGTGCTGTTTTTCGCGTTTTTGCCGGTGTCTCGTTGGGGCACACTCCGGTGGCCCAGCTGTTACGCTGTGACACATTGGCGGCGCTGCCCTGTAAGGACTTTGAATTGGCCCGGATCTACATCCTCGACGACCACCTGATCGTGCGCGAAGGCCTGCGGGCGATGCTGGAGTCCGGTGGCCACAGCGTCGTCGGCGAATCGGACAACCCGGTGCAGGCGCTGGACGACCTGCAGCGCCTGCGGCCCGACCTGCTGCTGCTGGACCTGAGCCTGGGCGAGCGCTCGGGCCTGGAGCTGCTGGGCGAGCTGCAGCGCCGCGAGCAGCCGGTGTGCACCCTGGTGCTGACGATGTCGGCGCAGCCGCGCCACGTCGCCGAGGCGGTGCGCCTGGGCGCCTCGGGCTACCTGCTGAAGGACTCGTCGCGCGCCGAGCTGATGCGCGCGGTCGACCAGCTGCTGGCCGGCCGCCGCCACCTCGGCCCGGAGGTGGCCGAGCTGGCGGTGCAGGCCCTGGCCAGCGGCCCGCAGGATCCGCTGTCCGAGCTGTCGCCGCGCGAGCGCCAGATCATCACCATGGTCGTGCGCGGCCGCACCAGCCCGATGATCGCGCAGGAACTGCACCTGTCGCCCAAGACGGTGGACACCTACCGCGGCCGGCTGATGGCCAAGCTGGGCGTGCCCGACCTGCCGGCGCTGGTGCGCTTCGCGATCCGCACCGGCCTGATCGAAGCCGACGCCTGATCAAGGTGTGATGAACCTGCTGCGCGGGCCCATCTTGCGCCTGCGCTGCTCGCCGTACGCCAGTACGGCTGCGCTGCTCGGCGCAACCTGAGCCCGCTCGCCACGGTTCCTTCACACCTTGCGAGCCTGCGGCGGCCAACCGCCGCAGCCCCGGCTACAGGTTGCCGGCGAACAGCCGGCTGATGAACAGGTCCTTGAAGCTGCGGGCCTCGTCCAGGCCCAGGCGCTCCAGGTAGGCGTGCGGCGCCTCCTTGCCCTCCCACAGCGTGCGCACCGCCATGGTCACCAGCTCGATCGGGTGCTGGGTGGCCTTCTTCAGCCGCTTCAGCGCGGTGACGATGTGCAGCTCGTCGGCCGTCAGGTCGGTGCCGAAGGGGAAGGCCGGCAGCAGCCCGGCCTGGCTCCAGGGGTGCAGCCGGGCGTCCAGCACCTCGGGCAGGTTCTGGCGGTAGCGCTCGGGCAGCTGGTAGTCGGCCGGCAGCTTGCCGTGGGCCTGGGCCTCGCGGATCAGCTCGTCCTGGAAGCGCGAGTCGGCGATCGCGATCAGTCGCCGCACCACCTCGCCATCGGGCTGGCCGCGCAGGTCGGCCACGCCGTACTCGGTGATGACGATGTCGCGCAGGTGGCGCGGGATGGTCACATGGCCGTAGTTCCAGACGATGCTGCTGCGGAAGCCGTCCTTGTTGTCGTGGGTGGCGCGCAGCATCAGGATCGAGCGCGCGTCGGGGATCGCGTGGGCCATTGCGACGAAGTTGTACTGCCCGCCCACGCCCGAGACCACCTGGCCCGATTCCAGCGCGTCCGAGGCCGCCGCGCCCAGCAGCGTGACCTTCATCGTCGTGTTCATGAAGCGCGCCTTGACGCGCTGCGCCCGCTTGAGCGCGCTCTCGCCCGGCCGCTGGGCGTAGAGCTGGTTGATGAAGTCGATGCGCGTCATGTCGATCTTCGCCAGCTCCTGCGGCGGCATGGTGCGCAGGCGCTCGTAGAAGTCGTTGGGGCCCAGGAAGAAGCCGCCGGTCATGAAGATGCCGCCGCGCAGCCGCGCGCCCAGCATCAGCTGGCACACCGCGTCGAACTGCGCCGCGCCGCGCAGGTCGTTGGGCACCGGCACGCCGTCGAGCACCAGGTGGTCGCCGTCGAGCTGCACCTCGGGCTTGATGATGCCGAAGCGCTGCAGGAAGGCCAGGTCCTCGGCGCTCAGCGGCGAGCCGATGCGCCGCGCGTCCAGCAGCGCGCGCAGCGTGGCCGGCGTCACCGCCAGGTCGGGCAGGGTGCCGTCGTTGAGCAGTTGCTGCAGCACGGTGTCACTGAAGACCTCGCGGCGGATCACGCCAGCCTCGATCAGCTTGAGGAAGCCGTTGACGAACATCTCCGAGCAGCCGTACAGGCCGCGGTCGAAGCGGCCCAGCTCGCGCCCGTCCAGACCGTCGGGGCACAGGCTGTCGAGGATGCGGCGGTACTCCGCGCCGTGGCGGTCGCGCACGATCAGCGCCTGGGCGATCGCGTCGCCCAGCGAGCCGATGCCGATCTGCAGCGTGCCGCCGTCGGCCACCAGGCTGCTGGCGTGCAGGCCGATCGCGTAGTCGGCGGTGCTGACCTTGCCGTTGGGCGGGCCGAAAGGCTGGTGGGTGCCGGCCGGGTCGGTGCAGACAATGTCGAAGAACCCGGGCCCCACCTCGGCGCCGTTGGGCATGAACGGCATCTTCTGGTTGACCACGCCGACCTTGAGCAGCGGCTTGCCCGCCGCAGCGTACTTCTCGACCACCTCGAAGACCACGTCGGGGTTGCTGGACACCGACAGCCGCCACGGTTCGTCGCCGCCGTCACCCCCCAGCGGGCCCTGGCTGGCCACCGCCTGCGCGATCACGTTCATGCCCTGCACCAGCATGTCGCGGGCGACGAAGGTGTAGTTGGTCGAGATGTAGCTCTGCTGCGCGACGCTGTTGCCCAGGTAGTCGCCGGTCTTCATGAAGAACTCGCGCACCTCGACGTTGGGCGGCAGGCCGCCGCCGCGCAGGTCCTTCACGTAGTCCAGGTCGGGGTAGTCGGCGAACACGCGCGCGACCAGCGGCTCCAGGAAGTGGCGCTCCAGGTCGCTCTTGCCCACCGGCTTCTCCAGCGACAGCGCGGTGACGATGGTCAGCCGCCGCGTCGGGTTGGCCTTGATACGCCGGTACAGCGCGTTGACGAAGGGGTTGGGCTTGCCGATGGCCAGCGGGATGCCGAGCACGATGTCGCCGGCAATGGCGTCGAGCACCGCATCGACGGTGGCCTCCAGGTTCGGGATCACGCGGGTTGCGCTCATCGTCTGTCTCCTCGCTGCTGTCGTGGTCTGTCGATCGGGGGCTTCCTGCGAGTCTCGCGCCGGCGGCCCCGGCCGCGCTTGACCGGCGACAAGATCGGCCGCGCCGTGCACAAGGCCGCAGGGGCTGCAAAAGCGCACGCCCGCGGCGCGGGCCGGCGCGGTGGCGCACCCCACGCCGGCCGGGCTTTGTGGTCGAATCGATGCCACCGCCCGGGCCTGCCATGACGACCGATCCCCTCTCCCTGAAGCCGACCGATTCCTCCGTGCCCGCGACGCTGCAGCGCCGCCAGCGCCAGGCCCTGGTGCTTGGCGGCGTCGGGGCCGTCGGCCTGGGCGCGCTGCTGGGCCACGGCCTGATGCAGTCGATCGGCGGCGCCCTGCCGGCGGCCTGGCAGCCGGCGGCCGGGGCGCTGGTGGGCGCCGCGGTCAGTGCGCTGCTGGTGCCGGCGGCGGCCTGGGCGGCGATCCGGCTGATCGCGCCGGCCCTGCCGCGGCGGCCGGTGCTGGTGCCGCCGGTCGCGGCGCCGGCCAAGGTCAGCCCGCTGCGCGCGGCCGCACGTGCCCAGGCGCCGGCCGCGGCCCCGGTGGCAGCGGCACCCGGCGGCGCCCAGGCGCCGGCGCGCGACGCGCTGACCGGTGCCTACACCCAGCAGCATTTCGTCGCCGCGGCCGACCGCGAGTGGTCGCGCATCCGCCGCCACGGCGAGGACGCCGCGCTGCTGATGGTCGACATCGACCACTTCAAGCGCCTGAACGACGAGTTCGGCAGCGCCTGCGGCGACGCGATGCTGGTCGAGATCACCCGCCTGGTGTCCTCGACGCTGCGGCCCTACGACCTGCTGGCCCGCTTCGGCGGCGGCGTGCTGGTGATCTACCTGCCGCACACCGACCCGCTGGGCGCGCTGGACGTGGCCGAGCGCATCCGCGAGCGCGTGGCCGGCCTGGCGCTGAACTGGAGCGGCCGCGCCGTGCGGGCCACCGTCAGCGTCGGCGCCGCCGGCATCGGCGACGTCCATGCCGGCCTGGACGCGGTGATCGCCGACGCCGGCAACGCGCTGCGCGAGGCCAAGGCCGCCGGTCGCAACTGCGTGCGCGCCGCGCCGATCCCGCCGCGCATCAACCCGACGCCGGCGCGCTCGGCCGGCTGAGCGCCGGCCCGCCGGGCCCGGAGCCTCAGCCCAGGCGCAGCGCCCCGGCGCGGCCGGTCATCTCCAGGTAGCCCAGGCCGGCGCGGGCGCCGCGCGCGTCGCGCAGCTCGGCCAGGCCCTCCCAGTAGACGGTGCCGACGCCGGTGCGGCTGTCCAGTTCCTGCGCGTCCAGCAGCGCGCGCAGCGTGAAGCCGCCCAGCGGCGTCTCGACCCGCCAGTCCACCGGCCAGTGCGCGCCGGTGGCCGGGCTGGTCCAGCGTCGGCCAGGGAGCAGGCGCACCTCGTCCGGGCCGAAGACGCGCGTGGCGCCGCCGGCCGGCCGGTGGCTGCCGCCGGCCCACAGCGCCTGGCCGTCGGCACGGCGCAGCACGAAGGCGGTCAGCGCGCCGCCGTCGGCCAGGTTGATGCCGATCCAGTCCCAGCCCACCGCGTCGGCCGGCATCAGCTCGTCGCTCCACTCGTGGTCCAGCCAGGCGCGGCCGGCCAGCCGGCGCGGGCGGCCGTCCAGCGTCAGCGCCACCTCGGCGGCCAGCTGCGGCTGGCTGTAGTAGTGGCTGGCCTGGGCCGGCAGCGGGCCCTTGCGAGAGTGGCCGGCCGCGCCCTGCAGCAGCAGCGGCTGGGTCGGCGTCAGCGCCAGGTCCAGCGTGAAGCCGGCCTCGGGCGCGGCCAGCCGGGCCCGGTAGGTGCCCGCCTGCGGGCCCTCGGCCTGGCGGCGCAGCGTCCACGGGCCCAGCGCGACGCGGGTGTCGGCGCGCGCCGCATGGGCCTCGGGCAGCGCCTCGTCGCCCGACCAGCGGGCGATGCGCTGCGCATGGCGGTGGCGGCCGGCGGCCAGGTCGGTCAGCGCGGCATGGGCGAACAGCAGCTGGCGCGGCGCGAAGCGGCCCGGCAGGGCGCCGGCCAGCCCGGTGCGGCTGCGGAAGAAGGTCAGCTGGAAGCCCAGCAGCGCGCCGCCGCCGGCGTCCAGCCAGCCGGTGGCGTACCACCACTCGATGCGCGCGCCGGGGTGGGCGCCGTGGTCGCGCGGGAAGCGCAGCACGCGGCCGGCGGCGATGCGGTCCTCGTCCGCGCGGTCCGGCCCCCCGGGCGTGGCGGTGGGCGCGGCCCGCGCCGGCGCCGTCACCAGCGCGGGGGTGCCCAGCGTGGCCAGCGCCTGCAGCAGGCGGCGGCGGGACGGGCGCCTCACCAGTCCTCCTTGACCGCCAGCACCGCCGGCCGGCCGGCGGCGCGCCGGGCGCTCCACAGCGCGGTGGCGGTGCCGGCGGCCAGCACCGCGGCGGCCAGCGCGGCCAGGCGGCCGGCCGGCAGTGACAGCGGCATGGTCCAGTGGAAGCTCTGCGGGTTGACGACGAAGACCAGCACCGCGGCCATCGCCAGCCCCAGGGCCAGGCCGACCAGGGTGCCGGCGGCCAGCCAGGCCGCGGCCTCGGCGCCGACCAGCGCGGTGGCCTGGCGCCGCGTCAGGCCCAGGTGGGCGAGCAGGCCGAACTCCTTGCGCCGCGCCAGCACCTGGGCCGACAGACTGGCCGCGACGCCGACCAGGCCCACCGCGATGGCCACCGCCTGCAGGTAGTAGGTGACGGCGAAGCTGCGGTCGAAGATGCGCAGCGACAGCGCGCGCAGCGTCGCGGTGCTGGCCAGTTCCAGCGGCAGCGCCGGGCCGGCGGCGGCGCGCAGCCCGGCTTCCACCGCGGCCGGCGCGGCGCCGGGCGCCAGCCAGATCGCCAGGTCGTTGACGCGGTCGTCGCCGCTCAGGCGCCGGTAGTCGGCGGCGTCGATGGCCACCGCGCCGAACTGGCGCGCGTAGTCGCGCCAGACGCCGCGCACGCGCAGCGCCGGCATGCCCGCGGCGTCCAGCCCGGGCAGCCGCAGCGCGTCGCCCACGCGCCAGCCGTAGAGCGCGGCGGCCGGCTCGCTGACGAAGACGCCGACCTCGCCGGGCCGCGCGGCCGCCGGCGGCGCCAGCAGCGGCAGCGTGGCCGCCGGGTCGGCGCCCAGCGGCCGGGCCAGCAGGGTCAGCGGCGGCTGAAGCGGCGACAGGGCCAGCGGCACCTGGCGGCTGGCCAGCACCCGCTGCACGCCGGGCAGCGCGGCGGCGGCGCGCACCAGGGACTCGGGCAGGAAGACCTGGTCGGCCGCGGCGCTGCTGGCGTTGGCGCGGGCGTAGAGGTCGGCCGGCAGCGCGTGGTCCAGCCAGTCGGTCACCGCGTCGCGGAAGCTGGCCACCATCACCGTCAGCGCCACCGACAACGCCAGGCTGGCGACCACGCCGGCGACGGTGGCGCTGGCCGTCTGGCGGGCGAAGCGTGCCCGCTGCAGCGCCAGCAGGGCCAGCGCGTGGCGCGGCCGACCGTGGCGCGCCAGCAGCCATTGCACCAGCGTGGGCACCAGCACCACGCCGCCGGCCAGCAGCGCCGCCACCGCGGCGTAGGCCGCCAGCGGCAGGCCGCCCACCGGCGGCAGCAACGCCAGCGCCACGCCCAGGGCCAGCAGCGCGGGCCCCGGCCAGCGCGGCGCCGGGCGCGGCGCGGCCACCCCCAGGCCCTTGAGCGCCTGGGCCGGCTGCAGTGCCTCGGCCTGGCGGGCCGGCCACCAGGCGCCCAGCACGCTGGCCAGCGTGCCCAGCGCGAAGCAGCCGGCCAGCGCCGGCCAGGGCCAGTGCAGCGCCGGGCCGGCGCCGTCCACGCGGGCGAAGTAGCCGCCGCCCAGGTCGCCGCCCAGCAGGCGCAGCGCCAGCGCGGCCAGCGCCGCACCGGCGGCCAGGCCCAGTGCGCTGCCGGCGGCGCCGACCAGCGCGCTCTCGACCAGGATCAGCCGCCGCCGCTCGCGCGCGGCCAGGCCCAGCACGCCCAGCAGCGCCAGCGCCGGCGTCCGCTGCGCCACCGACAGCGCCACCACCGAATAGACCAGGAAGCCGCCGACCAGCAGCGCCACCAGCGCCAGCACGCCCAGGTTGACGCGGTAGGCGCGCGACAGGTTGGACACGCGCTGCAGCGCGTCGTCGGCCGCCGCCCAGCGCGCGCCCGGCGGCAGCGCGGCGCCCAGGCCGCGCTGCCAGGCGGCGGCGTCGGTGCCGGGCTGCAGGCGCAGGTCGACGCGGCTGAGCCGGCCGGCCAGGGCGAAGCGGTGCTGCGCCGCGGCGATGTCCAGCACCACCAGCGGCGGCCCGGCGGCGGCCACGCTGCCGGCCACGCGCAGGCGCTGGGCGCCGGCGGCCGACTGCAGCCACAGCGTGTCGCCGGGGCGCAGGCCCAGCGCGGCCAGCGCGGCGGGGTTGGGGTAGGCGGCGTCGGGGTCCAGCACGCTGACGCGGCCGTCGCGGTCGTCCGCAGCGGCCGGGTGCCGGTCCGGGGCAGCGGGCCGCGGCAGCAGCGCCGGCGCCACCGCGGCAACCTGCAGCGCGTCGACGCCGGCCACGCGCAGCGGGCGCGGCCCGGCGGCGGCGTAGGCGCCGGCGCGCGCCGGCTCGGCCCAGCCCTGGGTGTCGACCTCCAGCACCGGGCTGGCCACGGCCACCGCCTCGTCGGTGGCCAGCCGGGCCAGCAGCGCGTCGGGCAGGCCGTGGCGGTCGGTGCCGGCCAGCACCGCATCGGGCTGGCCGTTGACGCTGCGCACCGCCTGGGCGAACTCGGCCAGCGCCGACGCGTTGATGGTCTGCACCGAGCTGGCCAGCGCCACGCCCAGCGCCACCGCCAGCAGGGCGACGCCGTGGCGCCACGGGTGGTGGCGCCATTCGGCCAGTGACAGTCTCAGCAGCGCGCGCAGCATGGTCGGCATGGTACGGGCGCGGCGGCGGGGCGCCGGCGGTCCGCGCGGGGTGCCGTCCGGCCGCGGCTCAGGCGCCGAACCAGCCGCGCTCGCGGGCCTCGTCCAGGCGCGCGGCCAGGTGCTCCCACAGCGCCGGGCAGCCCTCGCGGATCGGCGGGCCGATGCGCGCGACCACGCGGGCATGGCTGATGCCGTGCTCGCGCCAGCTCTGGCCCTGGTTGGCCAGGTTCAGCAGCGCCGGCATCGCGCGGTCGGCGGCGTGGGCGAAGCGGGCCTCGGGCGTGGCGGCGTCGTCGAACTCCTGCCACAGCGCCAGCAGCTGCGCCGCCTGCGCTGTCGGCAGCAGGCCGACGATGCGCTCGACCGCGGCGCGCTCGGCCAGCTTGCGCTCGGCCCAGCCGTGCTCCTCGTAGACCAGGGTGTCGCCGGTGTCGATCTCGCCCAGGTCGTGCACCAGCAGCATGGCCACCACGCGCGCGCCGTCCACCGGCTGCGGCGCATGCGGCAGCAGCGACAGCGCCAGCAGCGCGATCTGCCAGCTGTGCTCGGCGGCGTTCTCGTAGCGGTCCAGCCCGGGCGGGCGGGTCTTGCGCAGCACGCCCTTGAGGCGGTCGATCTCGAGCGCGAAGTTGACGATGTCCTGCATGCGCGGGCGCGGCGGTGGTGGTCGGGCCGCGATGCTGCCACGGCCGCGGCCGACGCGGCGGCGCTCAGCCCGGCACGCTGTAGTCGGCCGGGCCCATCAGGTCGATGCCGCAGGGCAGCTCGCGCACCCAGTCGATGAACTCGCGCACCGCCGGGCCCATCAGCGGCGCGCCGTGCTGAGGCGCGATCATGTCGATCTTCAGCCGCGAGACCATGTCGGCCCACAGCCGCAGCACCTTGTTCGACACCATGTAGCGGCGGTGGAAGGGCTCCATGCGGTGCAGGTAGGGCGCCAGCGAGGTGATCGGCTTGGCGGCGTCCTTGCCCTTGAGCATCGAAACGCCGAGGTCGCCCGAGAACAGGATGTGCGAGACCGGGTCGTAGAACTGGAAGTTGCCCTCGGCGTGCAGGAAGTGCGCGGGCAGGGCGATCAGGTCGTTGCGGCCGATGCGGATGCGCATGCCGCGGTCGGGGATGCCCACGACGCGGCCGGTGGTCTTGCCCGGCTTGCAGAAGTGCGGGACGAAGCGCTCCCAGACCGTGGAGATGTAGATGTTGGCCTGGGTCGCGGTGGTCCAGCGGTCCAGCGCGGCGATGATGTCCGGGTCGGCGTGCGAGGCGATGATGGCCGACAGCGCGCTGGGCGGGAAGTAGCGCGTCATCGCCAGGTACAGCTCGCTGTAGGCCAGGTTGCCGCCCGGGTCGAGCACCGCGCCGGTCTGGTCGTCGACGATCAGGAACTGGTTGGCCTGCACCGCCTCGCCCGCGCCGTCGCACAGGTCGGTGAACATCAGGCAGCGGTGGCCGCCGTGGGCGTAGAGCTCGATGGACATTGGCGGACTCTAGGCCCGCGTGGCGGTGCGGGCTTGACGCGGCTCAAGCTCGGGTCGTGTCGACGCGCGCGGGCTCAGGCCGGCACGATGCCCTCGGCCGTCAGCCGCAGCACCCGGTCGGCGCGGGCCGCGGCGGCGTGCGAGTGGGTGACTAGCAGGCAGGCCGCGCCCTCGGCGCGCACCTGGGCCTGCAGCAGGTCCAGCATGCGCTCGGCGGTGGCCGGGTCGAGGTTGCCGGTGGGCTCGTCGGCCAGGATCAGCCGCGGCCGGTGCACCAGGGCGCGCGCCAGCGCCACGCGCTGCAGCTGGCCGCCCGAGAGCTGGGCCGGGCTGCGGCCGCCCAGGCCGGCCAGGCCCACGGCGGCCAGCAGCGCGTCGACGCGGGCCGGGTCGGGCCGGCCCAGCAGCAGCAGCGGCAGGGCCACGTTGTCGGCCACGTCCAGGTGCGGCAGCAGGTGGAAGGCCTGGAAGACGAAGCCCAGCAGCTCGCGGCGCAGCCGCGCGCGCTCGGGCTCGGGCAGGCTGCCCACGGCGCGGCCGGCCAGCACGACGCTGCCGCCGTCGGCCTCCTCCAGCCCGGCGATGCAGTTCAGCAGCGTGCTCTTGCCCACGCCCGATTCGCCGAGCAGCGCGACGAACTCGCCCGGCGCGATGGCCAGGTCGACGCCGTGGAACACCGGCACGTCGGCATAGCGGCGGGCCAGGCCCTGCACCTGCAGGGTGGGTTCGGCGGCGGCGGGCGGAGCGCTCATGGCGCGGTGGCCTCGACCAGGCGCGCCAGCGCGTCCAGCGCGCGCGCCTCGGCCTGCGGTGCGTCGCAGGCCACGGGGTGGCGGTCCATGCCGCGCAGCCAGGTCAGCTGGCGCTTGGCCAGCTGGCGGGTGGCGGCGATGCCGCGCGCGCGCAGGCCGTCGGGGCTGGCATCGGCGCGCAGCGTGGCGTCGTCGGACGGGCTTCCGGCCGCCCGCGCGGCGTCCAGCGCCTCCCAGGCCTGGCGGTAGCCCACGCAGCGCATCGACGGCAGGCCGGCGTGCAGGTCGCCGCGGGCGCGCAGCGCGCGCACCTCGTCGAGGAAGCCGGCGTCGAGCATGGCGTCGAAGCGCTGGGCGATGCGCGCGTGCAGCCAGCCGCGGTCGGCCGGCTCCAGGGCCAGCAGCGGCAGGCGCAGGCCGGCCACCAGCTGGCGGCCGTGGAAGGCCGAGATCGGCGCGCCGGTGAGCTGCCAGACCTCCAGCGCGCGCTGGATGCGCTGGGCGTCGTGCGGCGGCAGCCGCGCCGCGGTGGCCGGGTCGACGCGGGCCAGCTCGGCGTGCAGCGCCGGCCAGCCCAGCGCCGCGGCGCGCGCGTCGAGCGCGGCGCGCACCGCCGGGTCGGCCGGCGGCATCGCGTCCAGGCCCTCGGCCAGGGCCTTGAAGTACAGCATGGTGCCGCCCACCAGCAGGGCCAGCCGGCCGCGGGCATTGATCTCGGCGATCAGCCGCCGCGCGTCGGCGACGAAGCGGGCGGCCGAGTAGGCCACGGTCGGCTCGATCAGGTCGATCAGGTGGTGCGGCACCGCGGCGCGCTCGGCCGCCGTGGGCTTGGCGCTGCCGATGTCCATGCCGCGGTAGACCAGGGCCGAGTCGACGCTGACGATCTCCAGCGGCCAGCGCGCGGCCGCGGCCAGGGCCAGCGCGCTCTTGCCGCTGGCCGTGGGGCCGGCCAGCGCGACGGCCCAGGGCCGCGGCGTGGCGGTATCGATCGTTGGCATCGCCGGAGGCCTCGGGGCGGGCGGCCTCAGTCGGCCTGCAGCCGGTGGCCGTGGCGGCGCACCAGCGTCCAGGCGATGGCCGCGGTGGCCGCCGACGCGCAGGCCATGCCGGCGGCGAAGGGGCGCACGCCGCCGTCCAGCGTGCGGCCCAGCCACAGCCCGGTGGCGAAGGCGGTGGCCGCGGTGCAGAAGCCGGCCAGCGCCGAGGCCAGCCCCGCCGCCCGCGGGAAGGGCCCGACGGTGCCGGCCTGGCCGCAGGGCATGTGGCTGCCGTGGCCCAGGGCGTGCAGCCAGATCGGCGGCATCAGCAGCCAGGCCGAGCGCCACCCGGCCACCGCCACCGCGGCCATGCCCAGCGCCGACGCGGCGGTGAACCAGGCGGCGCGCTGCACCGTGCCGGCCAGCCCCAGGCGCGGCAGCCAGCGCCGGCACAGCAGGGTGCCGCTGATGTAGGCCAGCGAGCAGGTGCTCATCACCAGCCCGGCCTGCGCCGGCGACTGGCCCAGCACGCGGATCAGGATGAAGCCCGAGCCGGCCAGGAAGATGAACAGGCTGCCGTAGCTGGCGCTGACCAGCGCCGCCCAGGCGCGGAACCCCGGGTGGCGCAGCGTGGCCGCCAGCTGGCGCGCCAGCGGGCCGACGCGGGTGGCCTCGGGCCGGCGGTGCCGCGCGGTCTCGGGCAGGCGCAGCGCGACGAACAGCCCGGCGGCGGCGCCGACCGCGCCCATCGCCGCCACCGCCGCACGCCAGCCGAAACCGGCCACCAGCAGGCCGCCGGCCAGCGGGCTGACGATGGCGATGAACCCCAGGCCGGTCAGCGCGCGGGCCATCACCATCGCGCCCTCGTGCGGTTCGTACAGGTCGCGCACCATCGCGCGGGCGCAGACCACCGCGGCCGACATCGCCGCGCCCTGCAGCGCGCGCCAGGCCACCACCGCGTGCACGTCGCCGGCCAGTGCCGCGCCGGCCGAGGCCAGGGTGTACAGCGCCAGCCCGCCCAGAAGCACCGGGCGGCGGCCGAAGCGGTCGGCCACCGGGCCCCAGACCAGCTGGGCCAGGCCGAAGGCCAGGATCAGCGCCGACATGGTCAGCTGCACCGGCGCCATCGGCGCGCGCAGCTCGGCGGCCAGCGCGGGCAGGGCCGGCAGCATCAGGTCGGTGGTGATGGGCTGCAGGCCCATCAGCAGCGCCAGCACCAGCGCGGCGAAGGCCGGCGACAGCAGCGGCCGGCCGGCCAGCGGGGCCGGGCCCGCGCCGGCGGCCGCCGCGGCCAGCGCGGCGGGGGCGTTCGGTCCGGCGGCCATCAGAAGCGTTCGTCCGGCCGCAGGTAGCGCCACTGGCCGGGCGGCAGCTTGCCCAGCACCACGCTGCCGATGCGCACGCGCTTGAGGCCCAGCACCTCCAGGCCGACCAGCTCGCACATGCGGCGGATCTGGCGCTTGCGGCCCTCGCGCAGCACGAAGCGCAGCTGGTCCTCGTTGGCCCAGCTGACGCGGGCGGGGCGCAGCGCCTTGCCGTCCAGCGACAGGCCGTGCTGCAGCAGCCGCAGCTTCTCGGGCGGCAGCGCGCCGGGGGCACGGTGGCGCACGCGCACCAGGTACTCCTTCTCGACGCTGGAGTCGTCGCCGATCAGCTGCTTGGCGATGCGGCCGTCCTGGGTCAGCACCAGCAGGCCGGTGGAGTCGATGTCCAGGCGCCCGGCCGGCGCCAGGCCGCGCTGGTGGCCGGGGTGGAACTTCAGCGGCATGCGGTCCTCGGCCCAGCGGTTGCCGCCGGTGACCAGCACGCTGGCCGGCTGGTAGCCGTCCTCGGCCTGGCCGCTGACGTAGCCGATGGGCTTGTGCAGCAGCACGGTCACCCGCTTGGCCTGCTGCTGGCGGGCCAGCGGGTCGATCTCGATCGTGGCGTCGGGGGCGATGCGCTGGCCCAGCACGGCCGCCTGGCCGTTCACGGTGACCCAGCCGGCCTCGATCCATTCATCGGCCTCGCGGCGCGAGGCCAGGCCGCGGTCGGCCATCACCTTGGACAGGCGGATGCCCTCGGGTGCGGCCGGGTTGTGCTCGGAAGTCATGGCCCGGATTGGACCATGCCGGCGGCCGACGCTGGCCGGCGGGCTCAGCCGCCGCGCCGGCGGCGGCTGGCCAGGGCGGCGGCCGCCGCGGCCAGGCCGACCAGGCCGAAGCTGGCGGGTTCGGGCACGCTGTTGCGGATGACGACGTTGCTGACCCGCACGCTGTCGCCAGCGTCCAGGTTGGCGGCGCGGATGCCGAAGTTGCTGATGCTGCTCAGGCCCGTGCTGCTGCCGGAGTAGCTGGCGTTCACCGGGCTGGCCAGCAGTGCCGGCAGGTCGGCCAGGCTGCCGTTGATCCACAGGTCGAAGCGGTTGTAGACGCTGCTGCCGGTGGTCTTGTAGAGGTGGCCGAACAGCGACACCGTGGTGCCCACCGTGGCCTGCGGCGGCGGCGCGTCGAAGGCGCCGCCGGTGCCGGTGGTGCGCACGAAGTAGTCGGCGCCCGCGCTGCCGCCGTTGGGCTTCAGGCCGATGTTGGGGCGGCCGGTGTGGTCGCCGCTGGTCGCGCCGTTGTCCAGCCACAGCGCGACGAAGTCGTTGCTGTCGATGGCACCGGCCAGGAAGCGGATGTCCAGGCTGATGTACAGGTCGCCGTTCTGCGGCGCGCTGAGCGTGCCCAGGCCCTGGTTGCTGCCGTTGGCAGTGATCGTGGTGCCGGCCAGCTGGCCGACGACGGCGGCCTGGCCGCCCAGCGACAGCAGGCCGAGCGCGGCGCAGGCGGCCGCGGCGTGGAGTTTCATGGCGCTTCCCTTCGACGTCGGCCCCGGCGCCACCGCGGTGTCGGCGCGGCCGGGGCATCTGGTGTGGTTTGCGCCAATGTAGCCGCGCCGTCGCGGCCGGGCCCGGCCGCCCCCCGCAGTCGGGGGCACGCGGACGGGCGGCGCAGCGCGCCTCAGGCGGCGCGGCGGCGGCGGTGCAGCGCCAGCGCTGCCAGGCCCAGCGCCGACAGGGCCCAGGCGCTGGGCTCGGGCACGTTGCTGACCGGCACGCTGTTGTAGATCGTCGCCGAGGCCACGGTGAAGCGGTCGCTGGCGTCGAGGTTGGCGGCGCGGAAGCCGAAGGTCGACAGGCTGCTGACGCCCGACGACAGCGTGCTGCGCGCCTCGGGCGTGCTGGCCAGCACGTCGGTCCACGAGCCCACCGGGTTGACCCACAGGTCGAAGCGGTCGTAGTGGCCGGCGGTGGTGGACTTGTAGAGGTGGGCCCACAGCGTGGTCGTGCCGCTGCCGATGGCGGCCTGGTCGGCGGCGAAGCTGCCGGCGGTGCCGCTGCCGCGCACCATCCAGTCGCGCTGGCTCGGCGTGCCTTCCTGGGCCTTCAGGCCGACGTTGGGGCGGTTGGTGTGGTCGCTGGCGGCGTTGCTGTTGTCCAGCCACAGGGCCAGGAAGTCGTTGCCGTCCAGTGCGCCGGCGCTCAGCTGGAAGGTCAGCGCGATGTACAGGTCGCCGGTCTGCGGCGCGCTCAGCGAGGCGGCCTGCAGGCTGTTGCCGTTGCTGGTGAAGGTGTACGGGGCGGCGGTCTGGCCGACGACGGCGGCCTGGGCGCCGAAGGCGGTCAGCGCCAGCAGGGCGGCGGCGGCGGTGTGGGTGAACTTCATGGGGGTCTGCCTGGTGGTGTGGGTCGGGCGGCCTGGCGGGCCGTCAGTCTGGAAGCCACTGTAGGCAGGCCCGGTCGCCGGCGGCCGCGCCGACCGCGCGATCGCGGGTGTGTGGATGTCACGAACCGCGCGGCGCCAGCCGCCGCGGACCGGCCGCTCAGCGTCCGCGCAGGAACAACCCGTCGAGTTCCTTCAGCGTCACCTGGCGCCAGGTCGGGCGGCCGTGGTTGCACTGGTCGGCGCGCTCGGTGCGCTCCATGTCGCGCAGCAGCGCGTTCATCTCGGCCAGCGTGAGCTGGCGGTTGGCGCGCACGGCGCCGTGGCAGGCCATGGTGGCCAGCAGCTCGTCGCGGGCGCGCTGCACCACGCGCGAGGCATCGACCTCGGCCAGTTCGGCCAGCACGGCGCGGGCCAGGGCCACCGGGTCGGCGTCGGGCAGGGCGGCGGGGCGGGCGCGCACCGCCAGCACGCCGGGCGACAGCGGCGCCACGTCCAGGCCCAGGTCGGCCAGCGCGTCGGCGGCGGCCTCGGCGGTGGCCACCTCGGTGGGCGTGGCGGCGAAGGTGGCCGGGATCAGCAGCGGCTGGGCGGCCAGGCGGTCGCCGCCGATGGCCGTCTTGAGCCGCTCGTAGACGATGCGCTCGTGGGCCGCGTGCATGTCGACGACGACCAGGCCGCGGGCGTTCTCGGCCAGCACGTAGGCGCCGGCCAGCTGGGCCAGCGCGCGGCCCAGCGGCCAGGCGGCGGCGTCGTCGCCGGGGCCCGGGGGCTGTGGCTGGCTGGCCGTTCCCGGCGCCGCCGTGCCGGATGCCGCGGCCCAGCCCGCCGTCTCGGCGAGGGCGGCGGCCGCGGCGGCATCGCCCGGGGTGGCACCGGCCGCCCAGCGCGGCGGCGGCTCCTGCGCATACAGCACGGCCAGGTCCTGCAGGCCCAGCACGGTCTGGTGGCCGGTCGTCGGCGGCACCCAGGCCGGCCGGCCCAGGCTGCCGACCCCGGCCGGGCTGCCGCGGTCGGCGAAGCCGCCGCCTGGCCCGGCCGGACCGGCCACGCCGGGCAGCCCGGCTGCGCCACCGGCGGGCAGGGCGGCCTCGTCGACGGCCGCCGGCGCCCGGCTGGCGGCCAGCGCCGCCTCCACCGCGTGGTGCACGGCCTGGTGCACCTCGCGGCCGTCGCGGAAGCGCACTTCGATCTTGGTCGGGTGCACGTTGACGTCCACGCGCATCGGGTCGAGCTCGACATAGAGCACCCAGCTGGGCTGACGGCTGCCGTGCAGCACGTCCTCGTAGGCGCTGCGCGCGCCGTGGGTGATGACGCGGTCGCGCACGAAGCGGCCGTTGACATAGGCGTACTGCTGGTCGGCGCGGCTGCGCGCGGCGTCGGGCAGGCCGACGCGGCCGTGCACCCGCACCGGCCCGTGCGTCAGGTCGACGGCGCGGCTGGCGGCGATGAAGTCGGCGCCCAGCACGTCGGCGATGCGCTGTGCGGCGTCGGCGCGGCGCCACTGCTCGACCAGCTTGCCCTCGTGCCAGACGGCGAAACCCACCTCGGGCCGGGCCAGCGCGTGGCGGCGCACCGCCTCCAGGCAGTGGGCCAGCTCGGTGGCGTCGGTCTTCAGGAACTTGCGCCGCGCCGGCGTGGCAAAGAACAGCTCGCGCACCTCCACGCTGGTGCCGGTGGCGCGGGCGAAGGGCGCCAGCTCGCCGCTGCGCGCGTCGACCTTGCTGGCGTGGGCGGCGTCGGCGGTGCGGCTGGCGATGCTGAGCTCGGCGATCGAGGCGATGGCCGCCAGCGCCTCGCCGCGGAAGCCCATCGTGGCCACCGACTCCAGGTCGTGCAGGTTGCCGATCTTGCTGGTGGCGTGGCGCTGCAGCGCCAGCACCAGCTGCCCGGCCGGGATGCCGCAGCCGTCGTCCTCGACCAGGATGCTGCGCACGCCGCCGGCCATCAGGCGCACGGTGATCTGGGTGGCGCCGGCGTCCAGCGCGTTGTCGACCAGCTCGCGCACCACCGAGGCCGGCCGCTCGACGACCTCGCCGGCGGCGATCTGGCTGATCAGCTCGTCGGGCAGGGCGCGGATGGGGCGGCGGGCAGGGGTGTCCATCGGCGGATTATCCGGGGGGCGTGCGGTCGCCCCGGCCGACGCCAGTCCATGGACGCCGCCGCACGCGCCCGCTAAGCTGCCCGGCCCGGCAGGCGCCGCCCGCCCCCCGACCGAGGACACCCCCATGCCCTGCGTCCGAACCCCCTGGCTGCTGCTGGCCGCGCTGTGCGGGCCGGCCGCGGCCGCCGACGATCCGCGCTGCCTGGCCGAGTACCGGGCCGAGGAGGCGCGCCTGCAGCGCGAGGCCGCGCGTGCCGCGGCCGCCAGCCCGCCCGGGCGCGACCTGCAGGCCCAGCAGCGCCTGATGCAGCCGGTGCACGACGGCCTGAAGGCCGCGGCCGAGCGCGCCGAGCAGTGCAACCGGCGCAGCCGCCCGGCGCCGTCACCCGATGCCGCGCTGCGCCAGGCGCAGTGCGCCGAGCAGGCCGACCGGCAGATGGCCGCGCTGCGCCAGCGCCTGGCCGGCGCGGCCGGGCCGGGCGTCAGCCCCAGCCGCGAGGCGCAGGCCGCGCAGCGCGCCGAGGAGACGCGCATCGCCGACGAGCGCATGCGCTGCCTGCAGCAGGCGCGCTGAGCGCGGGGCGGCGCGGCCGCAGGCGCCCAGCGCCCGGCGCCCGCGTGCATCCCCGCACGGCCGGCGCCGCACCCGGCCGCCATAATCCGCCGCCATGGACGCCCTGATGACCCTGGTCGACTTCATCCTGCACGTCGACCGCCACCTGCGCGAGTTCGTGGACGCCTACGGCGGCTGGGTCTATGCGCTGCTGTTCCTGATCGTCTTCGTCGAGACCGGTCTGGTGGTGGTGCCCTTCCTGCCGGGCGATTCGCTGCTGTTCGTGGTCGGCGCCCTGGCCGGCGCGGGGCTGATGAACTACCCGCTGGTGATGCTGCTGCTGGTGCTGGCGGCGGTGGCGGGCGACCAGCTCAACTACAGCATCGGCCGCTACTTCGGGCCCAAGGTCTTCGGCTGGGAGGACTCGCGCTGGTTCAACCGCCGCGCCTTCGACCAGGCCCATGCCTTCTACGAGAAGTACGGCGGCATCACCCTGGTGCTGGCGCGCTTCATGCCGTTCGTGCGCACCTTCGTGCCCTTCGTCGCCGGCGTGGCCGAGATGAGCCGCGGCAAGTTCAGCTTCTACAACGTGACCGGCGCGCTGCTGTGGGTGGTGGGCCTGGTCACCGCCGGCTACCTGTTCGGCAACATCGCCTGGGTGCAGGCCAACCTGAGCAAGATCATCTGGGCGATGATCATCGTGCCCGGCCTGATCGCGCTGTACGGCGGCTGGAAGGCCGGCCGGGCTGGCCGCAGCCAGGCCGCCTGAGCGCCCCGGCGTTCAGAGCACGCGCTGCCGCGCCAGCGGCGGGTTGCGCGCGAAGTAGCGGCGGATGCCGGTGTGCAGCGCCTCGACCAGCTGGCGCTGGTAGCCCTCGTCGCGCAGCTTGGCCTCCTCCTCGGGGTTGGAGATGAAGGCCGTCTCGACCAGGATGCTGGGGATGTCGGGCGCCTTGAGCACCGCGAAGCCGGCCTGCTCGACGCTGCGCTTGTGCAGCGCGCCGACCTTGCCGATGCGCTCCAGCACCTCGCGGCCGATGCGCAGGCTGTCCTTGATCTGCGCCGTCGTGCTCATGTCCAGCATCGCGCGCAGCACCTGGGCGTCCTTGACCACCGCGGTGTTGGTGCCGCCCACCATGTCGGCGGCGTTCTCCTTGTTGGCCATCCAGCGCGCGGCGGCGCTGCTGGCGCCGTTCTCCGACAGCGCGAACACCGAGGCGCCGCGCGCCGATGGCGTCATGAAGGCGTCGGCGTGGATGGACACGAACAGGTCGGCCTGCACGCGCCGGGCCTTGCGCACGCGCTCGTGCAGCGGCACGAAGTAGTCGGCGTCGCGCGTCAGCATCGCGCGCATGCCGGGCACGCTGTTGATGCGCTCGCGCAGCTTCAGCGCCACGGCCAGCACCACGTCCTTCTCGCGCAGGCCGCTGGGGCCGATGGCGCCGGGGTCCTCGCCGCCGTGGCCGGGGTCGATGGCCACCACCACCAGGCGGTCGATGCTGCGCTGTTCCTCCTCGGGCAGGGCGGCCGGCGGCGGGGCCGGCGTGGCCAGTGGTGGCGGCGCCGCGCCGGGCTCGGGGATGGCCGGCGGCGTGGCGGCGCTGCGGCTGGCCGGGCGGGCGGGCAGCGGCGCGGCCGGCGCCGGCGCGGCGGCGATCACGGGGCGCTCGATGCGGCCGATGAAGTCGCCCAGCGTGTCCTGCACGCCCTGGCTGGCCTGGTCCACCGCCTGCTCGCGCTCGCGGATCAGGTCCAGCAGCGGGTCGCGCGCCTCGGTGGGGTAGAGGTCGAAGACCAGTCGGTGCTGGTAGGCGGCCACCGGCGCCAGCGTGAACTGCTGCGGCGCCACCGGCTGTTTCAGGTCGATGACCAGGCGCACCACCCGCGGCTGGTTCTGGCCCACGCGCACGCCGGCGATGAAGGGGTCGTCGGGCCGCACCTTGCCCACCAGCTCGCGCAGCGCCGGGCTCAGCTCCAGGCCGTCGATGTCGACGACCAGGCGCGGCGGGCCGTCCAGCAGCTGCTGGCGGGCGGCCAGCGGCTGGTCGCTCTCCAGCGTGACGCGGCTGTAGTCGGCCGCCGGCCAGACCCGCACCGCGACGATGCTGGCGCCGAAGGCCAGGTCGGCCGCGCCCAGGCCCAGCACCAGCGCGCCCATCTGGCGCAGGGCCTGGCGGCGGCCGGGCGGCGGGGTGGCGCCCGGGTTCATGGCAGCAGCGCCGCGCCCAGCGGCGTCAGGGCCTCGGCGGTGACCTCGCGCCGTTCCTCGTCCAGCGGTTGCAGCGTCAGCCGCAGGTCGGGCACCGGCAGCAGGCCGGCGGCCTGTTCGGGCCATTCGCACAGCTTCAGCCCGGGGCGGGCGAAGACGTCGCGGAAACCGGCGTCCAGCCACTCGCGCGGGTCGCTGAAGCGGTAGAAGTCGAAGTGCGCGGCCTCGCCGCCATCGCCCAGCACATGGGGCTCCATCACCGCGTAGGTCGGGCTCTTGATGCGGCCGGTCACGCCGAGCGCGCGCAGCAGGTGGCGCACGAAGGTGGTCTTGCCGGCGCCCAGCGGGCCGTGCAGCTCGATGCAGGCCTGGCGGATGCCCGGGCGCGCGGCCAGTGCGGCGGCCCAGGCCGCGCAGGCGGCCTCGTCCGGCCAGGCCAGGTGGCGGGTTTCTAGAATCGGCGGATGGTCGGAGGTCAAGGGCAGGGGCGGGCGGCGCGGGCAGGTCTGGACGCGGACCGGCTGCAGGCGCTGTGGCAGCAGCTGCAGGGCTGGGCCCGCGCGCTGGGATTTTCCCAGATCGGGGTGGCCGGCGTGCACCTGGCCGACGCCGAGCCCGGCCTGCAGGCCTGGCTGGACGCCGGCTGCCACGGCGAGATGGGCTACATGGCCGCCCACGGCCTGAAGCGCGCCCGCCCGGCCGAGCTGGTGCCGGGCACGCTGCGGGTGATCACCGCGCGCATGGACTACCTGCCGGCAGCCGCGCCCGAGGCCTGGCAGGCGCTGGCCTGGCAGCGCCTGGACGAGCCGGCGCAGGCCGTGGTCTCGCTGTACGCCCGGGGCCGGGACTACCACAAGGTGCTGCGCCAGCGCCTGCAGCAGCTGGCCGAGCGGCTGCAGGCCGCGGTGTCAGCCGCCGCGCCGGGCCACCGCGTGGCCACCCGCGCCTTCACCGACTCGGCCCCGGTGCTGGAGGTGGAACTGGCACAGCGCAGCGGCCTGGGCTGGCGTGGCAAGCACACGCTGCTGCTGTCGCGCGAGGGCGGGTCGATGGCCTTCCTGGGCGAGCTCTACACCGACCTGCCGCTGCCGCTGACGCCGCCCACGGACGCCCACTGCGGCGCCTGCCGCGCCTGCCTGGACGCCTGCCCGACGCAGGCCATCGTCGCGCCGTACCGGGTGGACGCGCGGCGCTGCATCTCCTACCTGACGATCGAGCTGGACGGCCCGATCCCGGTCGAGCACCGGCGCGCCATCGGCAACCGCGTTTACGGCTGCGACGACTGCCAGCTGGCCTGCCCCTGGAACAAGTTCGTCCGGCGCAGCCCGCTGCCCGATTTCGACCCCCGCCACGGCCTGGACAACGCCACGCTGCTGGCGCTGTGGGCCTGGGACGAGGCGGCCTTCCTGCAGCGCACCGAGGGCAGCGCGATCCGCCGCATCGGCCACCGCCGCTGGCGGCGCAACCTGGCGGTGGCGCTGGGCAATGCCTGGCGCGCCAGCGGCGACCCGGCGGTGGCGGCGGCCCTGCAGCAGGCCCTGCCGGCGGCCGACGCGCTGGTGGCCGAGCACATCGCCTGGGCGCTGGGCCAGCGTGATGCGGCCGCAGGCCTGGCTGCCTACAAGGCGTGAACGAACCGTAGCGAGCGGGTCCAGCTTGCGTCGAGCAGCGCAGCCGTACTGGCGTACGGCGAGCAGCGCAGGCGCAAGATGGGCCCGCGCAGTAGGTTCGTGCGCGCCTTGTCAGGTGAAGGTGACCCAGTCTGCGTAGGCCGGCTCGTCCAGGTGCGGCAGGCCGTTCCAGCTGAGCAGCTGGTGGCGGCGCGGCGTCATCTCGAACTCGGTGACCGCGCTGTTGCGCAGGCGCATGTTCAGGTCGATGGCCGTCTCGGCCGGCACGCCCAGCACCTGGGCCACCGCGGTGGAGATCGGGCCGCCGCTGGACACCAGCAGCACGTCGCCCTCCTCGCGGCGGGCCAGCGCGGCGTCCAGCGCCTGGGCCACGCCGGCGCTGAAGTCGGCGAAGCTGGGCATGCCTTCCGGCGTCACCTGGCCGGCCATCCAGGCCGCCAGCGCCTGGCGCAGCAGCTTGAAGTGCTGCTTGTACAGCTCGCGCGTGGTCGGCTTGGGCAGCGGCTCGGGGTGGATGGCGTGGATCAGCGCGTGGCTGTCGTACTCGTTCAGCGCGGGCAGGCGCTGCGGCTCGTGGCGCTGGCCCAGGCCCTCGGCCAGCGCGTCGTGGCTCTGCACCTGGCGCGCCAGCGTGCCGGTGATCACGTGGGCGAAGCGGCGCTGCCGGGCGGCGAAGTACTCGCCCAGCCGGCGGCACTGCTGCACGCCCAGCGGGCTGAGCTGGTCGTAGTTGTCGGCGCCGAAGGAGGCCTGGCCGTGGCGCACGAGGTAGAGCGTTCCCATGGCGGTGCATTGTGGCCAGCGCCGCCGCACCGGCTTGTCGCAGCCGCGACCGGCGTCGGCGCACCGCGCTGGTGCCCCATGCTGGTGCGGCGGCAAAAAAAGGCCCCCCGGCGCGTGGCGGCGGGGGGCGGATGAAAGGGCTCCGGCCCTGCTGAGGAGATAGACGACACCCGTCGCCGGGCATCGCCCGATGATCAGCAAGCCCCGTGCCAGTGGCCTGGGCTCAGGCCGCCAGCGCCGGGTGGCCGTGGCGGGTGTAGAGGAAGTCCAGCACCTGCTTGCGCAGGTGGACGTAATGCGGGTCCTCGGCCAGCGCGACGCGGTCGCGCGGGCGCTGCAGGTCGACGCGGAGGATCTCGCCGATGGTCGCGGCCGGGCCGTTGGTCATCATCACGATGCGGTCGGACAGCAGCACCGCCTCGTCGACGTCGTGGGTCACCATCACCACCGTGCTCTTGGTGCGCTCGACGATCTTCAGCAACTCGTCCTGCAGCCTGGCGCGGGTCAGCGCGTCCAGCGCGCCGAAGGGCTCGTCCATCAGCAGCACCTTGGGCTCCATGGCCAGGGCGCGGGCAATGCCCACGCGCTGCTTCATGCCGCCCGAGACCTCGTGCGGCCGCTTGTGCAGCGCGTGGCCCATGCCGACCAGGTCCAGCGCCTCCTTGGTGCGCTGCTTGAGCCTGGCCTTGGGCTCGCTGCCGCCGAACACCCGTTCCACCGCCAGGTGGACGTTGTCGAAGCAGGTCAGCCAGGGCAGCAGCGAGTGGTTCTGGAACACCACCGCGCGCTCGGGGCCGGGGGCGGCGATCTCGCGGTTGTCGCACAGCAGCACGCCGCTGCTCGGTCGGGTCAGGCCGGCGATCAGGTTCAGCAGCGTGCTCTTGCCGCAGCCGCTGTGGCCGATCAGGGTGATGAACTCGCCCTGGTCCACCTTCAGGTGGATGTCGCGCAGGGCGTGGAAGCGGCCCTTCTTGGTGTTGAACACCATCTCGGCGCCCTGGACTTCGATGAATGCGGTCATGTCTTGGCTCCTGGGGGAAGGAAGGACGGGCTCAGTCGTCGAAGGAGAAGCGGCGGGCGATGGCCATCAGCGCCTGCTCGAGCAGCAGGCCGACGATGCCGATCACGAAGATCGCGATGATGATGTGCTGCACGTTCAGGTTGTTCCACTCGTCCCACACCCAGAAGCCGATGCCCACGCCGCCGGTCAGCATCTCGGCCGCGACGATCACTAGCCAGGCCGTACCCACGCTCAGCCGCACGCCGGTCAGCATGTAGGGCAGCACCGAGGGCAGCAGGATGCGGGTGATGACCTTCCACTCGCTGAGGTTGAGCACGCGGGCGACGTTGAGGTAGTCGCTGGGCACGCGCTGCACGCCCACCGCGGTGTTGACCAGCATCGGCCAGATCGAGCAGATGAAGATGGTCCAGATCGCCGCCGGGTTGGCGCTCTTGAACACCAGCAGGCCGATCGGCAGCCAGGCCAGCGGCGACACCGGCTTGAGCAGGCTGATCAGCGGCGAGACCATGCGGTTGGCGAACTCGAAGCGGCCGATGATGAAGCCCAGCGGGATGCCCACCAGCGCGGCCAGGCCGAAGCCCACGCCCACGCGCTGCAGCGAGTTCAGGATGTTCCAGCCGATGCCCTGGTCGTTGGGGCCGTTGCGGTAGAACGGGTCGGCGAAGAGCTTGATCGCGGCGTCCCAGGTCTGCAGCGGCGTCGGGAAGCTGCCGCCCTTTTGCGTCAGCAGCGCCCAGATGCCGACCAGCAGCGCCAGGCCGATGACCGGCGGCAGCACCTTCAGCCACAGGCCGCGCCAGTCGATCGGATCGCGACGCGGGCGCGGCTGGGCGGGCGCGGCCTGGGCCGCGTTTGCAGCCGCGGGGGCGGCCGCAGGGAGGGCCGGGGCGGCGGCCGGGCGTCGGGGTTCGGCGGCCTCGATCGGCGAGTGGAAGACGGCACTGACCATGGGGGACTCCGGTGGGGGCACGGGGGTGGGGCAGGCCGCTCAGGCCTTGATCTTGAAGCTGTCGGCGTACTTGGCCGGGTCCTTGCCGTCCCAGGCCACGCCGTCGATCAGCTTGCTGCTGCGCATCGCGTCCTTGGGCACGCTGACCTTCAGCGCCGAGGCGGCCTGCTTGTACAGCTCGATCTGGTTGATCTGCTTGGCCACGCCCAGGTAGTCGGGGTGGTCCTTGATCAGGCCCCAGCGCTTGTGCTGGGTCAGGAACCACATGCCGTCGGACAGGTAGGGGAAGGTCACCGCACCGTCGTTGAAGAACTTCATGTGGTTGGGGTCGTCCCAGGTCTTGCCCAGGCCGTTCTGGTAGCGGCCCAGGATGCGCTGGTTGATCGCGTCGACGCCGGTGTTGACGTAGGCCTTGTCGGCGATGGTCTCGGCCATCTTCATCTTGTTCTGCAGGCCGGCGTCGATCCACTTGCCGGCCTCCATCACGGCCATCATCACGGCGCGCGCGGTGTTGGGGTACTTCTTGACGAAGTCGGCGGTGGTGCCCAGCACCTTCTCGGGGTGGTCCTTCCAGATGTCCTGGGTGGTCACCGCGGTGATGCCGATGCCGTCCATGATGGCGCGGTGGCCCCAGGGCTCGCCGACGCAGTAGCCGTCCATGTTGCCCACGCGCATGTTGGCCACCATCTGCGGCGGCGGCACGGTGATGACCTTGGCGTCCTTCATCGGGTTGATGCCCACGCTGGCCAGCCAGTAGTACAGCCACATCGCGTGGGTGCCGGTCGGGAAGGTCTGGGCGAAGGTGTATTCGCGCTTCTCCGCGGCCATCAGCTTGGCCAGGCCGGCGCCGTCGACCGCGCCCTTGTCGGCCAGCTTCTTCGACAGCGTGATCGCCTGGCCGTTGTTGTTCAGCGTCATCAGCACGGCCATGTCCTTCTTCGGGCCGGACACGCCCAGGTGCACGCCGTAGACCAGGCCGTAGAGCACGTGCGCCATGTCGAGTTCGCCATTGACCAGCTTGTCGCGCACGCCGGCCCAGCTGGCCTCCTTGGTCGGGACGATCTTGACGCCGTACTTCTTGTCCAGGCCCAGCACGCTGGCCATCACCACGCTGGCGCAGTCGGTCAGCGGGATGAAACCGATACGCACCTCCTCCTTCTCGGGCTTGTCCGAGCCGGCGGCCCAGACGGCGGTGCGCAGGCCGGGCAGCAGGCCGGTGCCGGCCACCGCGGCGCCGGCCTGCAGCAGCAGGCGGCGGCTGGGGTTCGGCGCGGTCGTCGCGTCGGCCGCGGACGGGCTGGCAGGGGTGTCGGGCAAGTCGGGCATGGTGGTTTCCTTCGGGAAGACGATCGGGCAGTCGGAAAAGAGCAAGGCGTCCGCACCGCGGGGCTTGTCGCATCAGCCGGGGGTGGGGACGCCGTCGTCCGGGGGCCGTTGCCGCGCGCTGACTGGGCGCGGCCGGCGGAATTCGCTGGAGGTCGCCGTTGACCTCGGTGCCTGAGGTTCAGCAAGCCCTGTGCCAGCGGTGTGCGGCGGCAATTCACGCTGCGGTGCACCAAAGCTGGATGTGCCGGGGCCGGAGGCGCCGCAATTCAGTGCGCGCGCACCGGCGCACCGCGTCGCGGCGGCCGGGGTGGACGGACCCGTACACTCGCGCGCCATGAATGTGCTGGGCATCGAATCCTCGTGTGACGAGACCGGCGTCGCGCTGGTCAGCACGCGCGACGACGGCGGCGTGCCGCGGCTGCGCGCGCACGCGCTGCACAGCCAGGTGGCCATGCACCAGGACTACGGCGGCGTGGTGCCCGAGCTGGCCTCGCGCGACCACATCCGCCGCGTGCTGCCGCTGACGCAGCAGGTGCTCGACGAAGCCGGCGCCACGCTGGCCGAGGTCGATGTGGTGGCCTTCACCCGCGGCCCCGGCCTGGCCGGCGCGCTGCTGGTGGGCGCCGGCGTGGCCTGCGCGCTGGCCGCGGCGCTGGACCGGCCGACGCTGGGCGTGCACCACCTGGAGGGGCACCTGCTGTCGCCCTTCCTGTCGGCCGACCCGCCGCAGTTCCCCTTCGTCGCGCTGCTGGTCTCGGGCGGCCACACCCAGCTGATGCGGGTGGACGGCGTCGGCGACTACGAACTGCTGGGCGAGACCATCGACGACGCCGCCGGCGAGGCCTTCGACAAGAGCGCCAAGCTGATGGGCCTGGGCTACCCGGGCGGGCCGGCGCTGTCGCGGCTGGCCACGGCCGGCCGGCCCGATGGCTTCGCGCTGCCGCGGCCGCTGCTGCACAGCGGCGACCTGGACTTCTCCTTCGCCGGGCTGAAGACCGCGGTGCTCACCCAGCACCGCAAGCTGGCCGAGGCGGCCGGCGGCGCGCCGTCGGCAACGCATCTGGCCGACCTGGCTGCCAGCACCCAGGCCGCCATCGTCGAGGTGCTGGTGCGCAAGTCGCTGGCGGCGCTGAAGGCCACCGGGCTGAAGCGGCTGGTGGTCTCCGGCGGCGTCGGTGCCAATGCCGAGCTGCGCCGCCAGCTGGACGAGGCTGCACGGCGGCGTGGCCTGCGCGTGCACTACCCCGAGCTGGCGCTGTGCACCGACAACGGCGCGATGATCGCGCTGGCCGCCGCGATGCGCCTGCAAAGCGGCGCGGCCGCAGCGGCGAAGGACTACGCCTTCGACGTGCGGCCGCGTTGGCCCCTGGACCAGATCGACCAGACCGATCCGCAGGACCGGGCCGGCGCCGCGCGCTGAGCCTGCATGCCCCGCGCTGCGGCGCCGCGCGCGCTCAGCTGACGGTCAGCTGCGAGGCCTGGGGCGCACCGCGCTTGGCCAGCGTCAGCGTCAGCACGCCATGCTCCATCTTCGCGGCCGAGGCCGCCTGGTCGATCTCCTGCGGCAGCGTGAAGCTGCGCGCGTAGCTGGCGCTGGAGCGCTCGCTGTAGACCACGCGGTCGCCTTCCTTCTTCTCCTCGACCTTCTGCGTCTGCGCCTCGACAGTGACGCGGCGGCCATCGATGGCGATCTTCACATCGTCCTTGGCGACGCCGGGCAGGTCCAGCTTGACGGTGTAGGCCTTGTCGGACTCGCTGACGTCCAGCGCCGGGCTGCGGGTGTTGCTGGATTCGCTGCGCGCCGGCGCGAAGAAGCGGCCGAACAGGTCGTCGTCGAACAGCCGGTCCAGCGAGCGGGCCAGGTCGGCGGATTGGCGGGTCATCGGAACGAGGAACATGGCTCACCTCCTAGAATGATTTCGATGTCGGGCCCCGGCCTGGCTGGCTTTTCCGATCGCCTTGCCGCTGCCCATGCCGCTGAGTTGGCAGCGGCATTTTTGTTTTCAAGTCCCCCTGCCTCTTGCGATGAATCAAAGCTTCGACGCCCGCCGTCGCCGCGCGCTGGCCACCGGCCTGGGCGCTGCCGCGCTGGCGGCCCTGCCGGCCAGCGCGCCGTTGGCCAACACCGCCGCTGCAGCGGCTTCCACCGTGGCCGCGCCGGCCGGCGCGCCGATCCGGCTGGCCCTGGTCGAGGCCCTGTCGGGCCCCTTCGCCAACACCGGCGAGGCCGTGTGGCGCAACCTGCAGTGGGCGGTCGAGCGCGTCAACGCCCGCGGCGGCGTGCGCCTGCCGGCGGCTGCCGGCGGCGCCCGGCCGCTGGCGCTGCAGCGCTTCGACAGCAAGGGCAGCCCCGACGAGGCGCTGTCGCTGCTGCGCGGTGTGCTGGACCAGCGCATCGGCTACGTGCTGCAGGGCAACAGCTCGGCGGTGGCCGCGGCGCTGATCGACGCGCTGAACAAGCACAACCAGCGCGAGCCCGGGCGGCGTGCGGTGTTCCTGAACTACTCGGCCGTGGAACCCTCGCTGACCCAGGAGCGCTGCAGCTTCTGGCACTTCCGCTTCGACGCCCATGCCGACATGCGCCTGGCCGCGCTGATGGACGTGCTGCAGGGCGACAGCCAGGTGAAGAAGGTCTACCTGATCGGCCAGGACTACAGCTTCGGCCAGCAGGTGGTCAAGCAGGCGCGGTCGATGATCAGCACCGGCCGGCCCGACATCCAGATCGTCGGTGACGAACTGCACCCGATGGGCCGGGTCAAGGACTTCCTGCCCTACGCCACCAAGATCCGCGCCAGCGGCGCCCAGGCGGTGGTCACCGGCAACTGGGGCAACGACCTGACGCTGCTGGTCAAGGCGGTGCGCGACATCGGCCACAGCGTCAAGTTCTACACCTTCTACGGCAACGCGCTGGGCGTGCCCGGCGTGCTGGGCGAGGCCGGCGTGGGCTCGGTGCTGGCGGTGGCCGAGTGGCACCCCAACGTCGGCGACAAGGCCTCGGATGCGCTGCTGGCCGGCTTCCGCCAGCGCTTCCCCGACCCCAAGGAGGACTACCTGCACGCCCGCATGCAGGCCCTGGTCGAGCTGCTGGTGCAGGCGATGGAGAAGGCGCGCAGCGACGACCCGACCGCGGTGGCCCGCGCGATGGAGGGCCTGGCGCTGGACACCTCGAAGCTGGGCGCGCTGCGCGGCTTCCACCAGGGCACGATGCGCGCCGAGGACCACCAGTTCCAGCAGCCGCTGTACGTCAGCGTGATGGGCAAGGCCGGCACGGCGGGCATCGCGCACGAGGTCGAGGGCTCGGGCTACGGTTTCCGCACCGTGCGCCGCTTCGACGCCGCGCAGATGGCCCGCCCGGCCAACTGCCGCATGCAGCGGCCCGACTGACCCGGCGACCGGAGGGGAACCGCATGCGCCCGACCATCGCCAGCCTGCCCGGCAGCCTGATCCGCGAGGTGGCCAACGCCGGCCTCGGCCGGCCCGACGTGCTGGCCTTCTGGTTCGGCGAGAGCGACGAGGTCACGCCGGCCGCGGTGCGCCAGGCCGCCGCCGAATCGCTGGCCCGCGGCGAGACCTTCTACAGCCACAACCTGGGCCTGCCGGAGCTGCGCGAGGCGCTGCGCGCCTACACCGCCGGCCTGCACGGCGACCCGGGGCCGGACCGCATCGCGGCGACCTCCTCGGGCGTGACCGCGCTGATGACGGCGATGCAGCTGCTGGTCGGCGCCGGCGACGAGGTGGTCGTCGTGGTGCCGGTGTGGCCCAACCTGGCGGCGCAGCCGGCCATCCTGGGCGCGCAGGTGCGGCGCGTGCCGCTGGCGCCCGACGCCCAGGGCGCCTGGCGGCTGGACCTGGACCGCCTGCTGGCCGCGGTGACGCCGGCCACCCGGCTGCTGCTGATCAACGCGCCGAACAACCCCACCGGCTGGACGCTGACCCGGGCGGAGCAGCAGGCCCTGCTGGCGCACTGCCGGCGCACCGGCACCTGGATCGTTGCCGACGAGGTCTACGACCGGGTGTGGTTCGGAGAGGGCCGGTCGGCGCCCAGCTTCCTGGACGTGGCCGCGCCGGACGACCGCCTGGTCGTGGTGCACAGCTTTTCCAAGGCCTTTCTGATGACCGGCTGGCGCCTGGGCTGGCTGGTGCTGCCGAGCGGGCACCTGGATGCGGTGGGCAAGCTGATCGAGTTCAACAGCTCCTGCGCGCCGGTGTTCGTGCAGCGCGGCGGCCTGGCGGCGCTGGCCCTGGCCGACGACTTCGTCCCCGGTCTGGTGGCCCGGCTGCGCGCCGGGCGTGACGCGCTGTGCCCGGCGCTGGCAGCGCTGCCCGGGGTGCAGGCGGCCACGCCGCAGGGCGGCCTGTACGCCTGGTTCCGCGCCCCGGGGGCCGACGACTCGCTGGCCTTTGCCAAGCGCCTGGTGGCCGAGCACGGCCTGGGCCTGGCGCCGGGCGCGGCCTTCGGCCCGGAGGGGGAGGGCTGGCTGCGCTGGTGCTTTGCCTCGCAGGACACCGCGCGGCTGGTGCAGGGGGTGGAACGGCTGCGGCGCGCCTTGGGGCTATAATCCGCCGGTTCTGCGCTGCGCGGGCCGCTGCATGTTTCGACGTGCGGCGGGGCGGGCGGGGCAGGGCAGCAGCACGGCGCCGGTCGGTTTCACTGGCGCCGCAAGTCATAAACCGGAAACCGCGGCAGGCGATCCAACGTCGGCAGGGCGGCTTCCATCCCACACAGGAAACACCATGTCCATCGACAAGGCCCAACGCGCCGAGATCGTCGCCGGCAACGCCCGCGGCACCAACGACACCGGGTCCCCGGAAGTGCAGGTCGCGCTGCTGACCGCCCGCATCAACGACCTGACCCCGCACTTCAAGGCCAACCTGAAGGACCACCACGGCCGCCGCGGCCTGCTGAAGATGGTCAGCCGCCGCCGCAAGCTGCTGGACTACCTGAAGGGCACCGCGCCCGACCGCTACACCGCGCTGATCCAGAAGCTGGGCCTGCGCAAGTAAGCACCCCATGACGCCGGGAGCCTGTCTGGATTCACCCCAGCACAGGCTCCTTGTCATTTGTGGCGTCCGTCGGCGCAAGCCCGCAGGCGCCTGTCCCGTCCGAAACCCCCTGGAGACCGCAGCCGAGCGCCGGCAGTGCTGTGTCATTCCAACGGCGTCCTGACCCGATCGAGGACTTCACTGGAATGGCATCCCGCCCGCGATGCCTGCTGTACTCCCGGTCCCCCTGGCGCCACCGCAAGCGCGCCGCATCCAACCGGAGACGCTCATGAGTCTGTTCAACAAGGTCACCAAGTCCTTCCAGTGGGGCCCGCACCAGGTCCGCATGGAAACCGGCGAGATCGCCCGCCAGTCGTCCGGCGCCGTGCTGGTCGACATCGAAGGCACCGTGGTGCTGGCCACCGTGGTTGCCAAGTCCGAGGCCAAGGCCGGCCAGGACTTCTTCCCGCTGACCGTCGATTACATCGAGAAGACCTACGCCGCCGGCAAGATCCCCGGCAGCTTCTTCAAGCGCGAGGGCCGCCCCAGCGAGCTGGAGACCCTGACCAGCCGCCTGATCGACCGCCCGATCCGCCCGCTGTTCCCGGACGGCTTCTTCAACGAGGTCCAGGTCGTCGTGCACGTGCTCAGCCTGAACCCCGAGGTGCAGGCCGACATCGCCGCGATGATCGCCACCAGCGCCGCGCTGTCGGTGTCGGGCATCCCGTTCAACGGCCCGATCGGCGCCGCGCGCGTGGGCTACATCAACGGCGAGTACGTGCTCAACCCGGGCAAGAGCGCGCTGGCCAACTCCAAGATGGACCTGGTCGTCGCCGGCACCGAGGCCGCCGTGCTGATGGTCGAGTCGGAAGCCGACCAGCTGAGCGAAGAGGTGATGCTGGGCGCCGTGGTCTTCGGCCACGAGCAGGGCAACATCGCGATCAACGCCATCCACGAGCTGGTGCGCGACGCCGGCAAGCCGGAATGGACCTGGCAGGCCCCGGCCAAGGACGAGGCCTTCATCGCCAAGATCACCGAGCTGGCCGAGGGCCCGTTGCGCGCCGCCTACCAGATCCGCAGCAAGCAGGCCCGCACCCAGGCCTGCCGCGAGGTCACGTCCAACGTCTTCGGCGTGCTGACCGCCGAGGGCGTGTCCTTCGACAAGGTGGCCGTGGAAGGCCTGCTGTTCGAGATCGAGGCACGCATCGTGCGCGGCCAGATCCTGGCCGGCGAGCCGCGCATCGACGGCCGCGACACCCGCACCGTGCGTCCGATCGAGATCCGCACCGGCGTGCTGCCGCGCACCCACGGCTCGGCGCTGTTCACCCGTGGCGAGACCCAGGCCCTGGTGGTCGCCACCCTCGGCACCGACCGCGACGCCCAGCGCATCGACGCGCTGGCCGGCGAGTTCGAGGACCGCTTCATGCTGCACTACAACATGCCCCCGTTCGCCACCGGCGAGACGGGCCGCGTGGGCAGCCCCAAGCGCCGCGAGATCGGCCACGGCCGCCTGGCCAAGCGCGCGCTGATCGCCGCGCTGCCGAGCAAGGAAGACTTCCCCTACTCGATCCGCGTGGTCTCGGAGATCACCGAGTCCAACGGTTCCTCGTCGATGGCCAGCGTCTGCGGCGGCTGCCTGTCGCTGATGGACGCCGGCGTGCCGATGAAGGCCCACGTGGCCGGCATCGCCATGGGCCTGATCAAGGAGGGCAACCGCTTCGCGGTGCTGACCGACATCCTGGGTGACGAGGACCACCTCGGCGACATGGACTTCAAGGTGGCCGGCACCACCGGCGGCATCACCGCCCTGCAGATGGACATCAAGATCCAGGGCATCACCAAGGAGATCATGCAGGTCGCGCTGGCCCAGGCCAAGGAAGCCCGCCTGCACATCCTGGGTTGCATGCAGTCGGCCGTGGCCGGCGCCAGCACCGAGGTCTCGCAGTTCGCCCCGCGCCTGTACACCATGAAGATCAACCCGGAGAAGATCCGCGACGTGATCGGCAAGGGCGGCGCCACCATCCGCGCGCTGACCGAGGAGACCGGCTGCACCATCGACATCGGCGAGGACGGCACCATCACCATCGCCTCGACCGACGCCGACAAGGCCGAGTTCGCCAAGAAGCGCATCACCGAGATCACCGCCGAGGCCGAGATCGGCAAGGTCTACGAGGGCCCGGTCACCAAGATCCTGGACTTCGGCGCCCTGGTCAACATCCTGCCGGGCAAGGACGGCCTGCTGCACATCAGCCAGATCGCCCACCAGCGCGTCGAGAACGTCACCGACTTCCTGCAGGAAGGCCAGGTGGTCAAGGTCAAGGTGCTGGAAACCGACGAGAAGGGCCGCATCAAGCTGTCGATGAAGGCGCTGCTCGAGCGGCCCGAGGGCATGGAAGAGGAGCGCTCGGAGCGCCCGCGCCGCGAGTACGGCGACCGCCCGGACCGCGGCCCGCGCGGTGACCGTGGCGACCGCCCGCGCCGTGACCGCGGCGAGCGCGGCGACCGCCCGGAGCGCGCCGAGCGCTCGGAGCGTGCCGAGCGCAGCGACGCGCCCGCCGCCGACGCCCCGGCCGCCGACGCGCCTGCCGCACCGGCACCGGCCGCCAACCCGGACGCCCAGGGCTGATCCGGCGCCGCCGGACGCCGCCGCCAACCCCCAGGAGCCCGACCGATGCGTGCCATCGCGATCACGAGCTTCGGCGCCCCCGAGGTGCTGGTCGAGACCACTCGGCCCGACCCGGTGCCGGCCGCCGGCGAACTGCTGGTGCGGGTGACCGCCTCCGGCATCAACCGGCCCGACGTGCTGCAGCGCAAGGGCGCCTACGCGCCCCCGCCCGGCGCGTCGGACCTGCCGGGGCTGGAGATCGCCGGCACCATCGCCGGCGGCGACCCGGCCGAGCTGGCGGCGGCCGGCTTCCGGCTGGGTGACCGCGTCTGCGCGCTGGTGGCCGGCGGCGGCTATGCCGAGCTGTGCGCCGCGCCGATCGCGCAGTGCCTGCCGGTGCCGGCCGGCCTGTCGGACGTCGAGGCGGCCAGCCTGCCCGAGACCTTCTTCACCGTCTGGTCCAACGTCTGGGACCGCGGCCGCCTGCAGCCGGGCGAGACGCTGCTGGTGCAGGGCGGCTCGTCGGGCATCGGTGTCACCGCGATCCAGCTGGCCAAGGCCATGGGCGCGCGCGTGCTGGTCACCGCCGGCAGCGACGACAAGGTCGCCGCCTGCGTGGCGCTGGGCGCCGATGTCGGCATCAACTACAAGACGCAGGACTTCGTCGCCGAGGTCAAGGCTGCCACCGGCGGCCGCGGCGCTGACGTGGTGCTGGACATGGTGGCCGGCGACTACGTCGCCCGCGAGGTCGAGTGCCTGGCCGACGACGGCCGCATCGTGATCATCGCGGTGCAGGGCGGCGTCAAGAGTGGCTTCAACGCCGGCGAGGTGCTGCGCCGCCGCCTGACCATCACCGGCTCCACGCTGCGCCCGCGGCCGGTGGCCTTCAAGGGGGCCATCGCGGCGGCCTTGAAGGCGCAGGTCTGGCCGCTGATCGCCGCCGGCAAGATCAAGCCCGTGATCAACCGTGTGTTCCCGGCCGCCCAGGCGGCACAGGCGCACGCGCTGATGGAATCGAGCCAGCACGTCGGCAAGATCGTGCTGGATTGGACTGTTTGAGGAGTACTGAGATGCGACGCAAGCTCGTGGCCGGCAACTGGAAGATGCACGGCAGCCACCAGGCCAACGCCGAGCTGCTGGCCGGCATCACCGCCGCGCGGCCCTTCGGCTGCGACGTGGCGGTGTGCGTGCCCTTCCCCTACCTGTCCGAGACCGCGGTGGCGCTGGCCGCCACCGACGTGCGCTGGGGCGCACAGGACTGCTCGGCGCACGAGCAGGGGGCCTACACCGGTGAGGTGTCGGCGGCGATGCTGGCCGAGTTCGGCTGCCGCTACGCCATCGTCGGCCACAGCGAGCGCCGCCAGTACCACGGTGAGACCGACCAGCTGGTGGCCGACAAGGCCAAGGCCGCACTGGGCAAGGGCATCACGCCCATCGTCTGCGTCGGCGAGACGCTGGCCCAGCGCGAGGCCGGCGAGACCGAGGCCGTGGTCAAGCGCCAGCTGTCGGCAGTGATCCACACGCTGGGGCACTGCGTCAGCGAGATGGTCGTGGCCTACGAGCCGGTGTGGGCCATCGGCACCGGCAAGGTGGCCACGCCCGAGCAGGCGCAGGCGGTGCATGCGCTGCTGCGCGCCCAGCTGAAGGCCGCCACGCCGCATGCCGACGGCATGAAGATCCTCTACGGCGGCAGCATGAAGCCGGACAACGCCGCCACGCTGCTGGCCCAGCCCGACATCGACGGCGGCCTGATCGGCGGCGCCAGCCTGAAGGCGGCGGACTTCGTCGCCATCTGCCGCGCCGCCGGCTGAGGCGGCACGGGCGCCGGCACCGCGGGCCGGCCGGCTGCCGGCACGGTGCGCGGCGGCCCCGCGCCGGTGCCCGCACCGGCGACCAATTGGAGAACACAGAACATGCAGATTTGGATGAACCTCGTGCTGGCGGTGCAGCTGCTGGCGGCGATCGCGATGATCGGCCTGGTGCTGGTGCAGCACGGCAAGGGTGCCGACATGGGCGCCTCCTTCGGCAGCGGCGCCTCGGGCAGCCTGTTCGGCGCCACCGGCAGCGCCAACTTCCTGTCCCGCTCGACGGCGATCTGCGCCGGCATCTTCTTCATCTGCACGCTGGCGCTGGCCTTCATGAGCAACAGCGCGTCGATGCGCGGCACCTCAAGCGGCGCCAGCGTGCTCGACCGCGCTGCGGCGCCCGCGTCGGCGCCGGTGGCGCCGGCCGCGGCCATCCCGGGTGCGGTGCCTGCCGCGCCGGCAGCGGCCTCGGCTGCGGCATCCGCGCCGGCCAAGTGATCGGCGGCCCGGTGGGCACCGGCCTGCGGGCCGGCGCCGCCTGTGCCGAGCGGGGTGGCAAATCCGAGTGGCGCTCCGCAGAAACCCGAGGATTTCGCACTTTTCCGATATAGAATCCTAGGCTGTTCAGCGAGCCATTCCTCACGCCAGCTGAACAGTCGTCAGGCCCAGCCTGGCACCCGTGCCGTCGTGGTGAAATTGGTAGACACGCTATCTTGAGGGGGTAGTGGCGAAAGCTGTGCGAGTTCGAGTCTCGCCGACGGCACCAACGGATCTCAGGCGAGCCAGTGCTTCATCCGGCCACTGGTTCGTGCGCCCTCAGCAGTAGCAGGGAGCAAGAGCGGCGCGCTCCGCGGGCGGCCAGCATGGCTGCAGGCGGCGCGCCCTTTTTTTGGCCGGATCGACTGCATCAATCGCCGCCGCCATGGACCTGCAACAGTACCTCCCTGTCCTCCTGTTCATCCTGGTCGGCGTAGGGGTCGGTATCGCGCCGCAGGTGCTGGGTTTCCTGCTCGGGCCGCAGCGTCCGGATGCTGCCAAGAACAGCCCCTACGAGTGCGGCTTCGAGGCCTTCGAGGACGCGCGCATGAAGTTCGACGTGCGCTACTACCTCGTGGCCATCCTCTTCATCCTGTTCGATCTGGAGATCGCCTTCCTGTTCCCCTGGGCGGTCGCGCTGCGCGACATCGGGGCGTCAGGTTTCTGGGCGATGATGGTCTTCCTCGCCATCCTCGTGGTGGGCTTCGTTTACGAATGGAAGAAGGGCGCGCTGGATTGGGAGTGATCCCGCCGCGCCGCGCAACGACAACACGAGGATCACCATGGGCATTGAAGGCGTTCTGAAGGAAGGCTTCGTCACCACCTCGGTGGACAAGCTGATCAACTGGTCCAAGACCGGCTCGCTGTGGCCGATGACCTTCGGTCTGGCGTGCTGCGCCGTCGAGATGATGCATGCCGGCGCAGCCCGCTACGACATCGACCGCTTCGGCATGCTGTTCCGCCCCAGCCCGCGCCAGAGCGACCTGATGATCGTCGCCGGCACGCTGTGCAACAAGATGGGCCCGGCGCTGCGCAAGGTCTACGATCAGATGGCCGAGCCGCGCTGGGTGCTGAGCATGGGCTCCTGTGCCAACGGCGGCGGCTATTACCACTACAGCTACTCGGTGGTGCGCGGCTGCGACCGCATCGTGCCGGTGGATGTCTATGTGCCGGGCTGCCCGCCCACCGCCGAGGCGCTGCTCTACGGCATCCTGCAGTTGCAGGCCAAGATCCGCCGCGAAAACACCATCGCCCGCGCCTGAACACCATGACCCAACGCCTGGACAAGCTGCAGGCGGCGCTGGAAGCGTCGCTGGGCGGCAAGATCAAGTCCCTCGTGCGCGCTCGCGGCGAGATCAGCATCACCGTGGCTGCGGCCGACTACCTGGCGGTGGCCAAGGCCCTGCGCGACGATCCGGCGCTGAAGTTCGAGCAGCTGATCGACCTGTGCGGCATCGACTACAGCAGCTGGAAGGACCAGCCCTGGGGCGGCCCGCGCTACTGCGTGGTCTCGCACCTGCTGAGCGTCAGCCTGAACTGGCGCGTGCGCCTGAAGGTGTTCGCCCCGGACGACGATCTGCCGGTGGTGGCCTCGGTCAACGACGTGTGGAACGCGGCCAACTGGTTCGAGCGCGAGGCCTTCGACATGGTCGGCGTGATCTTCGAGGGCCACAACGACCTGCGCCGCATCCTCACCGACTACGGCTTCATCGGTCATCCGATGCGCAAGGACTTCCCGGTCTCCGGCCACGTCGAGATGCGCTACGACGCCGAGAAGAAGCGCGTGGTCTACCAGCCGGTGACGATCGAGCCGCGCGAGAACACGCCGCGCATCATCCGCGAAGACAACTACGGCGGGCTGCACTGAGCAGCGCACCCAGCAGAGTCCTCCATGGCTGAAATCAAGAACTACACGCTGAACTTCGGTCCCCAGCACCCGGCCGCCCACGGCGTGCTGCGCCTGGTGCTGGAACTGGACGGCGAAGTCATCCAGCGCGCCGACCCGCACATCGGCCTGCTGCACCGCGCCACCGAGAAGCTGGCCGAAAGCAAGACCTACATCCAGTCGCTGCCCTACATGGACCGGCTGGACTACGTCTCGATGATGTGCAACGAGCACGCCTACTGCCTGGCCATCGAGAAGCTGCTGGGCATCGACGTGCCGGTGCGTGCGCAGTACATCCGCGTGATGTTCAGCGAGATC
>Ga0255210_1000017_pt1 | contig 132168 bp, 119 predicted proteins | sample Miss_Yuk_RepA_8d_FD_188422 | JGI IMG/M metagenome (GOLD analysis project Ga0255210, IMG submission 188422) | Freshwater microbial communities from Mississippi River, Louisiana, United States - Miss_Yuk_RepA_8d | ecosystem: Environmental > Aquatic > Freshwater > River | place: USA: Louisiana...
ATTCGGTCATGACACCTGGGAAAACGACGCCTGGCAGTACACCGGTGACGTGTCTCCCTGGGCACCATTGTCTGCCGACCCGGAGCTGGGTCTGGTCTACATCGCCACCAATCCGCCCACAGTGGATTACTACGGCGGCTTCCGTCCGGGTGATGGTCTTTTCGGTACCAGCCTGCTGGCGCTTGACGTGCAGACGGGCGAGCGCCGCTGGCACTTCCAGTTGGTGCATCACGATGTGTGGAACTACGACATCCCGACAGCACCTATCGTGATGGATGTGCAGCAGAACGGTCGCACCATCAAGGCCGTTGCACAGGCCACCAAGCAGACCCTGCTGTTCGCCTTCAACGCTGAAACTGGTGAGCCGCTGTGGCCCATCGAGGAGCGTCCGGTGCCGCAGTCGCTGGTGCCGGGCGAGAAGCTGTCCCCGACTCAGCCGTTCCCGACCAAACCAGCCCCGTATGACCTGGCCGGCATCTCTGTCGACGATCTGATCGACTTCACGCCGGAACTGCGTGAGCAGGCGATCGCTGCCCTGGCTGACTGGGAAATCGGTCCGCTCTACAACCCGCCGCTGCACCGCGACAATCCGCTGGGCAAGCGTGGCTCCTACTGGTGCCCGGGTGACGGCGGGGGCTCCAACATCACCGGACCGGCCGCTGCAGATCCCGAGACCGGCATCATCTACCTGACCTCCCAGAGCGCCTGCAGTGCACATACCCTGGTACCGGGCGATGAAGCCGATCTGCGCTATATGACCGACAACGGCACCACCACCACCGGGGTGACTCCGGCCCAATACGCCAATGGCGCTGGCGGCGGTGCACCGCGTCATCCGACTGGACTGCCTCTGATGAAGCCGCCTTACAGCCGCATCACGGCAATCGATCTGAATACAGGCGAACACCTGTGGATGATTCCGATCGGCGAAACGCCTGACCGCATCAAGAACAATCCGGCGCTGGCCGGTGTCGATATCGGCAACACCGGTACAGGCGCCCAGGCCCCGATGCTGGTGACTCCATCCATGCTGGTCTATGCCGGCGATGTGAGCGACGGCACGCCGCACCTGTTTGCCATCGACAAGCGAACCGGCGCTGAACTGGCCCGTATTCCTGTGTCTGCTGCAAGCCGTTACGGCATGATGAGCTACGTGCACGAGGGCGAGCAGTACATCGTGCTGCAGACCGGCAGCAAGCTGACAGCGATGAGCCTGCATGGACCAGTGGCTACTGCGGAAGCTCATTGATTGGCATGCAGTGAATGTGGCGCCTCGTGATCAGGGGTGCTTGAAGACAGGGCTGGAGCGCACAAGTGCTCCGGCCCTGTTGCTTTTCGGGGTTGCGAGGCAGCCCCTATTGTGTCAAATCTTGACCGTCTGCAAGGGTTTGCAACATCGGCATGTAACGACCGAAATGCTGACTGCGCTGGGAATCAGAGAGGCTGATCGGCCGGTCATAAAAGGCAGGCAAGGCGCTGCGGCAGACCGTCGCGGAGCGCGACAATCGTGGCTCGCGGCGATCCGGGCTCGCGTGGACTTGACAGGGGGGCTGGAGTATTCTGCCGGCTCTTTTTTCGAGTCACCGATTTTTTTCGTGTTTTCGCATCGCTGGAATTTTCACTCAACGAGGAAATGATAATGTCAAAATCGCGTTTCACGCCGGCAGCCAAGGGCTGGCGATCGCTGACAGGAGTCTTGCTGCGGGCCCTGCCATTCGGCCTGATGCTCTCCGCCTCCGCGGCCGTGACCGCCCAGGAGACCGTCGAGTGGCGTCACCTGGGCGGCAATGCCGACCACACTCGCTACTCACCCGCCACCAACATTACCGCCGAGAATTTTGGTGAACTCAAAGAAGCGTGGATATGGGATGGTGCCAGCTTCGACGCGTCCAGCGGCCGCGCGACTCCGAGCTACATCAATGGCAAGCTGTACACCGTGGCAGGCCCCCGTCGTCATGTGGTGGCCATCGACCCGGAAACCGGAGAGACCCTCTGGTCCTACCGCGAGCCCAACACCTTTCGTTACGAGTACTCCATGCGTGCCGATTACGGCAAGGGCGTGGCCTATGCCGAAGTCGACGGCAAGGGCGTGATCTACATCAGCACCCCGGCGTTCTTCCTGGTGGCACTCGATGCAGAGACTGGCGCACCACTGGAGGGGTTTGGCAAGCAAGTGCCGGTGGAAGGCTTCCCCGAGCACGGCATTGTCGACATGCTGGCTGACCTGGGTCACGAATATGATCCGTACTACGGGATCCCGAAGGAAATTGGCTACATCACCACTTCCTCGCCGCCCATTGTGGTGAATGACGTGGTCGTGGTCGGCAACTCTGCCGAACAGGGCTACAACCAGTCCCGCATCGAGAACGTGCCTGGTGACATCCTGGCCTATGATGCCAAGACTGGTGATTTCCTGTGGAAGTTCAACGTGATTCCCCAGCCGGGCGAATTCGGTCATGAGACCTGGGAAAACGATGCCTGGCAGTACACTGGCGACATCTCTTCCTGGGCGCCGATGTCGGCCGACCCGGAGCTGGGCCTGGTCTACATCCCGACCAATGGCGCCACCATCGACTTCTACGGTGGTTTCCGTCCAGGCGACAACCTCTTCGGCACCAGTCTGATCGCGCTGGACGTCAAGACGGGCGAGCGCAAGTGGCACTTCCAGATGGTGCACCACGACATCTGGAACTACGACACCCCGACAGCTCCCGTGCTGCTGGATGTGACACAGAATGGTCAGCGCGTCCCGGCCGTGGCACAGGTGACCAAGCAGGCCTTCACCTATGTCTTCAACCGTGAGACAGGCGAGCCGCTGTGGCCGATCGAAGAGCGTCCCGTTCCGCAATCCATGATTCCGGGCGAGCAGCTCTCCGCGACCCAGCCGTTCCCGACCAAGCCGGCCCCTTACGATCTGCAAGGGCTGACGGAAGACGACCTGATCGACTTCACGCCGGAACTGCGTCAGCAGGCCATCGAGATTCTGTCCGAGTGGGAAATCGGCCCGCTCTTCACCCCGCCGCTGCATCGTGACAATGCGCTCGGCAAGCGTGGCGCCCTGTGGTGCCCGGGTGACGTGGGTGGCGTGAACATCAGCGGCCCGGCTGCTGGCGACCCAGAAACAGGCATTCTGTACGTCACCTCGCTGAGCGGTTGCACCACTCGTCAGATCGTCCCGGGTGAAGAGGCCGACCTGCGCTACATGACCGACAATGGCACCACCACCACTGGCCGCACCGTGGCTCAGTACGCGGTGGGTACCGGTGCCGGTGGCCCCCGTGGTCCGCAGGGTCTGCCCCTGTTCAAGCCGCCCTACAGCCGCATCACGGCCATTGATCTGAACACCGGCGAACATCTGTGGATGATTCCAGTCGGCGAGACGCCTGATCGCATCAGGAACAACCCGGCGCTGGCCGGCATTGATGTGGGCAACACCGGCACTGGCGCCCACGCGCCGATGACGGTTACCAAGAACCTGCTGATCTATGCCTCGCAGTCCAGCGACGGCACACCGGCTCTGTTCGCCGTGAACAAGGCTACGGGCGAGCAGGTTGGCAAGGTGGCCGTGTCCGGCAACAGCCGCTACGGCATGATGACTTACGTGCACAAGGGCGAGCAGTACATCCTGCTGCAGACCGGCTCAACGCTCACGGCTGTGTCTCTGCATGGCCCGGTGAGCTCAGGCGCTGCTGCCCACTAAGCAGCGTGCGGTGACCAAGGGGGTCAGAGACACGTGCCCGTGGCATGTGTCTCTGACCCCCTTGTCACTTGTGACTCCTGTGGGTAACGAGAGATCAAACCCCGCCGTGCCCTTTGGTAGTGCATAGGTCTGCCGCCAAACTCCGACTGGCATCCTGTGGACAGCCCGGGCGTCAGTAATCCTGCATTCCCACGACGGTTTCAGCGCAGAGGCTGACCGAGATCACCCTGCGCGAGGCGTTGGCGTGCATCTGTACATGGCGTTTTCGCCCTTGCCGATTTTCTGCTCTTGCCCTCGCTGGCTGAACGGCCGATCAGGGCTCTGCTGCAGAGCCGGCTCGACGCCCGCTTCAGCCTTGCTGACATCCGCTTCAATCCGGTCTCACTGCCGTGGCGCATCAAGGGTCTCGAATTGATCGACGCCAACGGTTGGAACGTGTTGTCACTTGGCGGGTGTTGGTCAATCTGCAGTCAGGCTGCCGGCGTCGAGAGGCCTTCAGCTTGAAGGACGTGCATCGGCACGATATCTATCTGTCGGCGCGCCGCGACAACTTCTGCGATACCAATCCACGCAGCTCGCCTTACGATGTCTTCTGTGAGGGCAGTGTGGCCCTGCATGATCTGATCATTGACGATGGGCTGCGGAACGAGGTCGCTTTCCAGCGGGAGGATATTTCCCCGCAGAGAGTGAGTCTGGAGATGGCGCAGCCGACCAGCGTCCAGCATCAGCGCTTCTGGCCTCGGCGGAACTGGCTGACATGGGATATCTACCCGGAAAGAAGCGGCGGCGACGAGCTTGCCGACCCTGCAGATCGAGGGCGCCCTCCTCGAGGACGAGAGCGCCGATTTCACCGATGCTTCGCTGCCATTGCCCTTTGCAGTGCGGATGACCGGGCTCAATGACGAGATCTGCGCCATGTCGACGCCCTCCAGCGAGCCGCTCCGGGTGTGGCTGGTGGGGCAGGTGGCTGGCAATCTGCGCTACCCTGGGTTCGACTAAGGCAACGTCATCCGAACGGCCGCCGCAGTTTCTGTCGACACATCGCACTGTGCTTGAACACTTCCATCGCGCGGCCGATCTGCGCCTGCAGGAGGAGGCGACGTCGGATGAGGCGCTCGCAACGCTGCAGGCGAGCTTCTTGCGTGAGACCACGGACACCGCGCTCGCGAGATTGCGCGAACTGGCCTGGAAAGAGGCGCTGCGGTGTGGCCTACTGCCAGTGGAAACCGCCATGAACACTGCGACCAATATCTTCCACGAAAAGGCCTGGCCGTGGATCGAGGCTCGGCGAGAGCGTGCTGCGTGATGCCTGTGTTAGGATTGCCGCTCCTTTGAGCAGGCAGGTCTGTCATGCAGTCGTCTCTGATTCCCGAACGTCCACTCGTCATATCGCCAACCCTGGCGGCGACCATCGGCCTGGACGAGGCAGTGATGCTGCACGTGCTGAGTGAGCTGATCGCACACAGGCCGGTGCGCGAAAAGGATCGCTTCGCGTGGATCGAGCTGGATCAGGATCAGCTGCTGAAGGCGTTCCCCTTCTGGGCGCTCATCGATATCAAACGCGTCCAAAAGAGCCTTCTGGACCTGGGCTTGATTCTGATTGATCCGGTCACGGGCAGCCCCGACAGTCACTGGTTCGCCATCAATCAGACGCGTCCGGCGCCCGAACCTGCGAAGCGACAGATCGGCACTGGCCTTCGCTCGGGTCACACTCTGGCCGCCGATCAGCCGATGAGGGGCGGCTCCGAGGGTCCGGGCGCCACCTATATGCCGGCTCACTGGCAGCCCGGTGAGGACTGGATCCGCCAGTGCCGGCAGCAGAACATCCCCGAGGACTTTGTGCGCCAGCTGGTGCCCGGCTTCGTCATGTACTGGCGCGAGCGCGGCCAGGCGCGTTTCTCATGGGGCAATGCGTTCTACAAGTTCGTGCTGCGGGAGTGGCGAGCCGAGCAGACGCGCCGTGGCATGAGCGAGCTGGAAACTGAAATGTCGCCACAGTGGTGGCCGAGCAGCGATGCCTTTGTCATCCTGGAGAACGCCGGCATCAATCCGCAGTTCATCGAAGATGCCGTTCCAGAATTCGTGCTCTACTGGCGCGAGCGAGGGGTCAGCAATGGCGCCTGGAACACGCGCTTCATCGAGCATGTGCGGCGGCAATGGAACCGGTTTCGCTCTGCCATCGAACACGACAGCCAGCCGCGCCGCATCGCCGATGACTGGCAGCCGAGTGCCGAGTGTTATGAAATCCTGCGCCTGGCTGAGATCGACGAGCACTTCGCGCGGCAGAAGGTACCGGAGTTCGTGCTCTACTGGCGTGACACCAATCAGGTGCATGCCTCCTGGAACACGCGCTTCCTGCAGTACATCAAATTCCAATGGGCAAGACGGCTCGACGAGTCGTCGAACATGAGTGTCATCGATGCACAAGATCAATCCCTTGCTGGAAAGCACCAGCAGGTCCTTGGCGCAGCCTTCCAGCGCTTCACAGACCGCAGCTGGGCAGAATAGCCAACGCGCGCAGCAGTCAGCAGACATCGATGGCCCAGACCATGTGGATGCCATCAACCAGCTATTCGCCGAATTCGAGATCGCTTACCACAACCAGTACTACAAGGCCTACGGCAGCGAGGAGCGTCTGGTGCTGGCCAAGAAATACTGGTTGAACGCGCTGGCAGACTACAGCCCTGCCCAGATCGTGGCGGCGGCCCGCCATGTGGTGAAGACGCACGACTATCTGCCGACAGTGTCGGTGGTGGTGCGTGCCTGCGAGGAGGGGCCGGCGCTGTTCGGACTGCCGACGGCCCGGCAGGCCTACTACGACGCCTGCCGGGCGGAGTCTCCCAAGGCCGGGGCGGCCTGGGCTCATCCGGCCGTCTATCTGGCGGGCAGGGCTACGGGCTGGTTCCTGCTGGCCAGCGAGCCGGAGGACAAGGTGTTTCCGCTGTTCGAATACCACTACCACGCCCTGTGCCAGCGAGCGCTGCGGGGCGAGCCTCTGGATGTTGCCTTGCCCGCAGCCCTGTCGAGCAGCGTGCCGCACCCCTTGAGTGGGGAGGAGAATCACGCGCGCATGCAGAAGCTGCGGGAGCAGCTGGGGCTGTAATCAGCCCCCTATCCTCTCACCCAAGGCGCTTGTACTTGATGCGGGTGGGCCCTGCGCTCTCGCCAAGACGTTTCTTGCGATCGGCCTCGTAGTCGCTGTAGTTGCCCTCGTGGAACACTACCTGACTGTTGCCTTCGAAGGCCAGGATGTGGGTGCAGAGGCGGTCAAGGAACCAGCGGTCGTGGGACACCACGATCACGTTGCCCGGGAAGTTGAGCAGGCCTTCCTCCAGCGCGCGCAGGGTTTCCACGTCGAGGTCGTTGGTCGGTTCGTCCAGCAGCAGCACATTGGCGCCGCGCTTGAGCAGCTTGGCCAGGTGCAGACGGTTGCGCTCGCCGCCTGAGAGATCCTTCACGAATTTCTGCTGGTCGCTGCCCCGGAAATTGAAGCGACTGGCATAGGAACGCGACTGTACTTCGTAGCGGCCGATCTGCAGCACGTCCAGACCGTCGGAGATCTCCTCCCACACCGTGGCATTGCCGTTCAGGGCGTCGCGGCTCTGGTCCACATAGGCCAGTTCCACCGTGTCACCCAGGCGGATGCTGCCGCTGTCCGGCTGTTCCTGACCCACCAGCATGCGCAGGAAGGTGGTCTTGCCGGCGCCATTGCCGCCGATGATGCCGACGATGCTGCCCTTGGGAATGCTGAAGCTGAGGTTGTCGATCAATGTGCGGTCACCGAAACCCTTGCACAGATTGTTGACCTCGATCACCACATCCCCCAGGCGCGGGCCCGGCGGAATATACAGCTCGGTGGTCTCGTTGCGCTTCTGGAATTCCTGGGAGTTCAGTTCCTCGAAACGCGCCAGGCGGGCCTTGCTCTTGGCCTGACGGCCCTTGGGGTTGGCGCGCACCCATTCCAGTTCGGACTTGATCGTGCGCTCGCGTGCGGCTTCCTGGCGGGCCTCGGTGGCCAGTCGCTGCTCCTTGGTCTCCAGCCAGGTGGTGTAGTTGCCCTCGTAGGGAATGCCGTGGCCGCGGTCCAGTTCCAGAATCCAGCCGGCGGCATTGTCGAGGAAGTAACGGTCGTGGGTGATCGCCACGACGGTGCCGGGGTATTCCTGCAGGAAGCGTTCGAGCCAGGCCACGCTCTCGGCGTCCAGATGGTTGGTGGGCTCGTCCAGCAGCAGCATGTCGGGGTTGGACAGCAGCAGGCGACACAGCGCTACGCGGCGTTTTTCCCCTCCCGACAGATTGCTGACATCCGCATCCCAGGGCGGCAGACGCAGCGCATCGGCGGCAATCTCGAGTTTGCGCTCCAGGTCCCAGCCTTCGGCCGCGTCGATCGCATTCTGCAGTTCGCCCTGCTTTTCCAGCAGAGCATTCATCTCGTCGTCTCTCATCGGTTCGGCGAAGCGGTCGCTGATAGCGTTGAATTGCTCGATCAGTTTCAGGATCGGGCCCATGGCTTCCTCGACATTGCCGCGCACGTCCTTCTGTGGATTCAGAGCCGGCTCCTGGGGCAGGTAGCCGATGTTGATGCCGGTCTGCGCGCGGGCCTCGCCGTGGTGGTCCTTGTCGATGCCGGCCATGATGCGCAGCAGCGACGACTTGCCGGAGCCGTTCAGGCCCAGTACCCCGATCTTGGCGCCGGGGAAGAATGACAGGGAAATGTCCTTGAGGATCTCGCGCTTGGGCGGAACGACCTTGCCGACGCGATGCATGGTGTAGACGAACTGGGCCATTGAAGTAGTCCTGAGCTGGGGTTGAGGCGGGCCGCATTATGGCACAGGCAGGTGCTGCCGTGTTCCAGTCAGTCTCTGCTGCGCGAGCAGGGCGATCGGGACATTGAGCACTTTCTGAGTGCCGGCAGCAGCCGCATGCAGTAAAATGCCGCGCAATTGAAACTTGACCACCCCTGGGGGAACTGCATGTTTAGCCGTGAAATGACCATCGCGACCTTCGATCCGGAACTCAGTGCCGCCATCAAGGCGGAAGCTGAGCGTCAGGAGCATCACATCGAACTGATCGCCTCCGAGAACTATGCCAGCCCGCGCGTCATGGAAGCCCAGGGCGGCGTGCTGACCAACAAGTACGCCGAAGGCTACCCGGGCAAGCGCTACTACGGTGGCTGCGAGCACGTCGACGTGGTCGAGACCCTGGCCATCGAGCGCGCCAAGGCCCTGTTCGGGGCCGACTACGCCAACGTGCAGCCCCATTCCGGTTCCCAGGCCAATGCCGCTGTCTACATGGCCCTGCTCAAGCCGGGCGACACTGTGCTCGGCATGAGTCTGGCCGACGGTGGTCACCTGACCCACGGCGCCAGCGTCAGCTTTTCCGGCCGCATCTACAAGGCCGTGCAGTATGGCTTGAACAGCGCCACGGGCGAGATCGACTACGATCAGGTGGAAGCCCTCGCCCTGGAGCACAAGCCGCGCATGATCGTGGCTGGTTTCTCTGCCTATTCCCGCATCGTCGACTGGCAGCGTTTCCGTACCATTGCCGACAAAGTGGGCGCGTGGTTCCTGGTGGACATGGCCCATATCGCCGGCCTGGTGGCCGCCGGCGTCTACCCGAACCCGGTGCAGATCGCCGATGTCACCACCTCCACTACCCACAAGACTCTGGGCGGGCCGCGCGGCGGCATCATTCTGGCGAAGGCCAACCCGGAGTTGGAGAAGAAGCTCAATTTCGCCGTGTTTCCCGAGAGCCAGGGCGGCCCGCTGATGCACGTGATCGCCGCCAAGGCTGTCTGCTTCAAGGAAGCCATGAGCCCCGAGTTCAAGGCCTACCAGCAGCAGGTGGTGAAGAACGCCCAGGCCATGGCGAACACCTTCATCGCACGTGGTTTCGAAGTGGTGTCCGGTGGCACCGACGATCACCTGTTCCTGCTCAGCCTGGTCAAGCAGGGCATCACCGGCAAGGACGCGGATGCGGCACTGGGCCGCGCCAACATCACCGTGAACAAGAATGCCGTGCCGCGTGATCCGCTGCCGCCGTTCGTCACCAGCGGCCTGCGCATCGGCTCGCCGGCAGCCACCCGCCGTGGCTTCAAGGAAGCGGAAGTAACAGCCCTGGCTGGCTGGATCTGCGACATTCTGGACAAGATGGGCGACGAGTCCGTGGTGGCCGAGGTGCAGCGCAAGGTCATCGCGCTGTGCTATCGCTTCCCGGTATACGGCAAGTAACACGGCTGCGGCCCGGAGCCCTCCATGCAGTGTCCGTTCTGCAACGCCCTGGATACCAAGGTGATCGACTCGCGTCTGGTGGCTGAAGGCAACCAGGTGCGTCGTCGGCGCGAGTGCATTACCTGCGCCGAACGTTTCACCACCTACGAGACGGCGGAACTGGTGATGCCCCGCATCATCAAGCAGAACGGCAACCGCGAGCCCTTCGACGAGAACAAGCTGCATGCCGGCCTGCTCAAGGCACTGGAAAAACGGCCGGTGAGCATCGAGAAGGTGGACGAGGCCATCAATCGCATCAAGAACCATCTGCGGGCCACCGGCGAGCGCGAAGTGCCTTCGCGCATCGTCGGCGAGCAGGTGATGCAGGAGCTGCGACAGCTGGACGAAGTGGCCTATGTGCGCTTTGCCTCGGTCTACCGCAGTTTCAAGGATCTGAACGAATTTCGCGCCGAGATCGACCGTCTGGCCAACGACAACTGAGTGTCCGGACTTCCGAGATGAGCAAGCAGCTTGACGACTACATGACCCTCGCCTTCGAGGCGGCGGCGAAAGTGTCTTCCACCTCGCCGAATCCGCGTGTGGGCTGCGTGCTCGTGCGCGACGGCGAGATTGTGGGCGTGGGCTTGCACGAGATGCCGGGCGAACACCATGCCGAGGTCAATGCCCTGCTGGCTGCGGGAGAACTGGCGCGGGGCGCCACGGCCTATGTGTCGCTGGAGCCCTGCTGTCACTTCGGGCGCACGCCGCCCTGCACTCAGGCGCTGATTGCCGCCGGGGTCGCCGAGGTGGTGTATGCCATGCCTGATCCGAATCCGCTGGTGGCGGGCAAGGGCGTCCAGGCGCTGCGTGCGGCAGGCGTCAAGGTCAGCGGCCCGCTGCTCGAGGCTCAGGCGCGCCAGCTCAACCGCGGCTTCATCAAGCGCATGGAACAGGGTCTGCCCTTCGTGCGCTGCAAGCTGGCCATGAGCCTGGACGGTCGCACCGCCATGGCCTCGGGCGAGAGTCAATGGATCACCGGGCCCGCCGCTCGTGCCGATGTGCAGCGCCTGCGCGCCGAGTCCTGTGCCGTCGTCACCGGCGTGAACACGGTGCTGCAGGATGATCCCGCGCTCAATGTTCGCGTGGACGCGCAGGGTGCCGCCGCGGCACCTGCCGTGCTGCGCCAGCCGCGCCGCGTGATTCTCGACTCCGCGCTGCGCACGCCGGTGACGGCGCGCGTGCTGCAGCTTTCAGGCGAGGTACTGGTCTTTACCACCTGCAGCGGCCGGCCGCTGGCAGGTGCCGAGGTGCGTCAGCTGGCTGCCGGAGCCGATGAGCGCGTGGATTTGCGGGCAGCCATGCAGAGCCTGGCACAGGACTACCAGTGCAATGAGGTCCTGCTGGAGGCCGGCCCGACCCTGAGCGGCGCCATGGTGCAGGCCGGGCTCGTGGACGAAGTGATCCTCTACATTGGCGCGAAATTCCTTGGCAGCGATGCGATGCCCCTGTTGCGCCTGAGCGGGCTGCAGCACATGGCCGACCAGATCGCCCTGCACATCACGGACGTGACGGTCATTGACGCTGATCTGCGCGTGACCGCCCGACTGCATTCACACTAGGGCAGACTTGCATATGTTTACTGGCATCATTGAAGCACTGGGTAGCGTGGATTCCCTGCAACTACAGGGTGGCGAATGGCGTCTGCGCGTGCGCAGCGAAACGCTGGATTTCGCCGACGTGAAGCTCGGCGACAGCATCGCGGTGAACGGCGTGTGCCTGACTGTCACGCGACTCGGCCCCCACAGCTTCGACGCCGACGTCTCCAACGAAACCATGCAGCTCACGACCCTGCACAGTCTGCAGGCAGGCAGTCGCGTGAATCTGGAAAAGGCGCTCACGCCGGTGAAACGGCTGGGCGGCCATATCGTCAGTGGCCATGTGGACGGTGTGGGGGAATTGCTTGCGCGTCGGCCCGATGGCGCCAGCATCCGCATGGATTTTCGCGCGCCCGCCGCGCTGGCCCGCTACATCGCCCAGAAGGGCTCGATCTGCATCGACGGCACCAGCCTGACCGTGAACACCGTCAACGGCGCCACCTTCAGCATCAATGTGATTCCTCACACCCAGGCCCAGACCATCGTTCAGGACTACCGCGAGGGCCGGATGGTGAACCTGGAGGTGGACCTGATCGCGCGCTATCTGGAACGCCTGATGCAGGGCGAGCACGCGGCCGATGAACACGACAGCAAGGCGGGCACACTCACCCGCGCCTTTCTCGCAGACCAGGGATTCCTGTAAATGAAACTGAACACCGTAGAAGAGATCATCGAAGACATCCGCCAGGGCCGCATGGTCATCCTCATGGATGACGAGGATCGCGAGAACGAAGGCGATCTGGTGATTGCCGCCGAACGCGTGCGCACCGAGGACATCAATTTCATGGCCACGCATGCACGCGGGCTGATCTGCCTGACCCTGAGTCGGGAGCGCTGCGAGTACCTGAATCTCGGCCCCATGGTGAACAGGAACAAGACCCAGTTTCACACCAACTTCACGGCTTCCATCGAGGCCGCCACGGGCGTGACCACCGGAATCTCCGCTGCCGATCGTGCCCGGACCATCCAGGTGGCGGTTGCCCGCGACACCCGTCCCGAGGACATCGTGCAGCCCGGCCATGTGTTTCCCATCATGGCCCAGCCGGGCGGCGTGCTGCAGCGTGCCGGTCACACCGAGGCCGGCTGTGACCTCGCCCGTCTGGCCGGCTTCACGCCCGCAGCCGCCATCGTCGAGATCATGAACGAGGACGGCACCATGGCCCGGCGGCCCGACCTTGAAGTCTTCGCGCAGAAGCACGGCCTGAAGATCGGCACCATCGTCGATCTGATCCACTACCGCATCGCCAACGAGCGTACCGTGACGCGCAAGGCCTCGCGTGTCGTGCAGACCGAACACGGCGAGTTCCTCATGCACACCTTCACAGACACCATCCTGGGCGGGCCGCATCTGGCCTTCACCCTGGGCAGCGTTACCCCGGACCAGCCGACGCTGGTGCGAGTGCACATCGCCAACACGCTGCGTGATGTCTGCGATGTGGTGAATCCGGCATGGCCGAGCTGGTCCTTCAGTGCTGCGCTGGAGCGCATTGCCCGGGAAGGCCGCGGGGTGGCTGTGTTACTATCCGGCGATGAGTATGCCGAGGACATCGGCACGACGCTGGACAAGGCCTTCGGCACGGACAGCGGTGCGCGGCGCGTCAACCGCAAGGGCAATGACCTGACCATCGGCACGGGCTCGCAGATCCTGCGCGACCTGGGCGTCGGGAAGATGCGCCTGTTGAGTTACCCGGCCCGCTTCCATGCCATCTCCGGCTTCGACCTGGAGGTGGTGGAGTTCGTGCCCTATGACGAGAATTTTCAACCCTCGACCGCTGCGACTGCGCCCTGAGCCACTCGCCAGCGAGCGAACCCTGAACAAGCACAAGGTGAATACCCCATGAGCACGATCAAGATCATCGAAGGAGATTTCCAGGGCGCCTCCGCGCGTTACGCCCTGGTGGTGGCCCGCTTCAACAGCTTTGTCGTCGACAAGCTGGTCGAGGGTGCACTCGACACGCTGCGCCGTCATGGGGTGAAGGACGCCGATGTCACGCTGGTACGTGCGCCCGGCGCCTGGGAGCTGCCTGTGCTCACCCGCCACGTGCTGGCGAGCGGCAAGTTCGACGCAGTCATCGCCCTGGGCGCCGTGATTCGAGGCGGCACCCCGCACTTCGAGTATGTGGCCGGAGAATGCGTGAAGGGCCTCAGTGTCGTGAGCCTGGAAAGCCAGATTCCGGTGGCCTTCGGTGTGCTGACTGTGGATACCATCGAGCAGGCCATCGAGCGTGCCGGCACCAAGGCCGGCAACAAGGGCTCCGAAGCCGCTCTGAGCGCGCTGGAAATGGTCAGTGTCATCCGCAAGCTGATCGCCCGATGAAGACAAGCGCAGCGCCCGAGCAGTCGGCACGCCCTCCTGTGCTGGCGGAAGAAGGGCCGAAGAAGAAATTGTCCGACCGGCAGAAGGCGCGGCGCATGGTGCTGCAGGCCCTGTATCAGTGGCAGCTGGCCGGTGCGCCGGTGCATGAGATCCAGGCGGAGTTCCGCGGCTACTATCAGGGCAGGATCGACTGGGTCTACTTCCACGAGGTGTTTCCGGCCACCGTCGCTCAAGTAGAAGAGCTGGACAATGCCATTACCCCCCTCCTCGATCGCGAGATGAGTGCGCTCGACCCGGTAGAGCTCTCGGTGTTGCGCTTCGGCATGTTCGAACTGCTGCATCGCCGGGAAGTGCCCTACAAGGTCGTGATCAACGAATGCGTGGAACTGGCCAAGGTCTTCGGGGCCACAGATGGACACCGTTATATCAATGGCATCCTCGACCGTGCGGCCCGCAGCATCCGCACCCTCGAGATCTGAACGCCGGGCACCCCGGCACTGCCCAGAGACCCGCATGGACGGGCACCGAGGCACGCCTACGTGGCATCTGACGAATTCGACATCATCCGCCGCTACTTCAGCCGTCCCGAGCTGTCATTCGCTGTGCCGGGAGTGCCGCTCGCCATTGGCGACGATTGCGCGCTGCTGCAGCCGAGCCGGGGCTTTGAGTTGGCCGTCTCCATGGACATGCTGGTGGAGGGCGTGCACTTTCTGCCTGATGGCGATCCGTTCCAGCTGGGGCAGCGTACCTTGCTCGTCAATCTGAGTGACCTGGCCGCCATGGGTGCCAGGCCGCTGTGCTTCACCCTTGCGCTGAGTCTGCCGCGCAGCGATGAGCACTGGCTTGCGCGGTTCAGCGCCGGCCTCGCCCGGGTGGCCGCCGCACATCACTGTCCTCTTGTGGGCGGCGATCTCACCGCCAGCGCCCCGACAGTGGCCGGCAGGGCAGGGCCGCTGTGTCTGTGTGTGCAGGTGCATGGCGAGGTGCCGGCCGGCGCCGCATTGCGTCGCAGCGGGGCGCGGGTCGGGGATGCGATCTGTGTGACGGGCACCTTGGGAGACGCGGCGGCGGGCCTGCGTGTGTTGCGTGACGGCGCCTGGCCGGAGCTGACGTTACCCTTGCGCGAAATTCTTGTGCAAGCGTTTCATATGCCTCAATCTCGAGTGCATGCGGGCATGGCCTTGCGTGGTCTTGCCAGCGCGGCTATCGATCTGTCGGATGGTCTGGCGTCCGACCTGGAGCACATCCTGCAGGCCAGCGGTGTCGGTGCCCGGGTGGATGTCGACGAGTTGCCACTGTCCGAGGCCCTGTGTGCCGCGATGGCGCCGGAGAGCCGTCTGGAGCTGGCGCTGGGTGGCGGCGATGACTATGAATTGTGCTTTACGGCACCGCCGCGGCAGTTGCAGGCGGTGCATACGGTTCTGGCGGCCCTGGGCACGCCGGTGCGTCGCATTGGCGAGATTGTGGCCGGCGGCAGCCTGCAATGGTGCCGTGCTGGAACGCCCATGGCGCTGAAGGTGCGCGGCTACAACCATTTTGGCAACGCGGGAGAACCGACATGACGCGCTCCTGCGCGGCGACTCCGCGCTCGGTATGGCGTAATCCCGTGCACTTCGTCGCTTTCGGATTCGGCAGCGGCGCTGCGCCTGTGGCACCTGGCACCTTTGGCACAATGATGGCCGCGGCGCTGTACTGGATGCTGCCAGCGATGAGCCCGTTCGCCTACGCCGGTTTTGTGCTGGCGAGCTTCGTGCTCGGCGTGTGGCTGTGTGGCAGGACAGCACGGGATATCGGCGTACACGACCACGGCGGCATCGTGTGGGATGAGTTCACGGGCTACTGGCTGACGATGTTCATGGCCCCTGAGGGCTGGATCTGGATCGTGCTGGGGTTTGTACTTTTCCGGCTGTTCGACATCATCAAGCCCTGGCCCATTCGCTGGCTGGATCGCAATGTCGACGGCGGGCTGGGCGTGATGATCGACGATGTACTGGCAGGACTGATGGCGCTGGTCTGCCTGCAGTTGCTGGCGGCAATTTCAACATAGAGAGGGTGGATGCGGTGCTTGTAAAATTTGTGGCCGGGGCGAAGCTGCCCACGGAATGGGGCGAATTCACGATCCATGGTTTCGAGGATCCGAAGACCGGCAAGGAACATATTGTTCTGGCCATGGGCGATCTCGACAATGGTGAACCGGCGCTGTGTCGCATTCATTCGGAGTGCCTGACGGGCGACGCCTTGTTCAGTCTGCGCTGCGACTGCGGGCCGCAACTGCAGTACGCCATGCAGCACATCGCTCGTGAGGGCCGCGGGCTGATTCTCTACCTGCGTCAGGAAGGCCGTGGCATCGGCCTGCTGAACAAGATCCGCGCCTATGCCCTGCAGGATGGCGGTGCGGACACGGTAGAGGCGAATGAACAACTTGGCTTTCTGGCCGACGGCCGTGAATACGCTATCGTGCGGCCGATGCTGGAGCACTTCGGGGTGCACTCCCTGCGCCTGCTGACCAACAATCCGCGCAAGGTGCGTGCCGTCGAAGCGCTGGGTTTCGCTGTCGCCGAGCGCCTGCCGATTCACACAGGTTACAACCCGCATAACAAGGGCTACCTGGCAGTCAAAGCCAGCAAGCTTGGCCACATGCCCCGCCGCGACGACTGAGGGGCGCCTTGGCGTTGCTGCCTCGTTCTCACTTTGCCCACACTGACTTGACGCTGCCTCGCTCGGAGGCGTCGGCATCGCGCAGTGACTGCAACCCCTTTTTCATCGCCGCCAGCGTGATCGGTTGTCCCAGGTCATCGCCCTGGATGGCGTCGCAGTGTCAGAAGCATGTCTGCAATCCCGCGTGCCGACTGCATGGCGCGCGGAGGTTGGACAGGCTGAGAGCGAAGGCGTGCAGCCCGCCGCACCGGCACAAGTGATAAAGGTCATCTCACACTGAGTCTCCTGCGTGTCGGTTTTCACGCGTGAGTCTGGATGCCTATGATCGCGATCATTCGAAGGGGTTCTCGACTCGCCTAGACTGGCCTTGTGGCTCTGCGACTCGAGCCTCTAGAAGCAGGAGAATCCCTATGAATTCAATGAATAAAGCTGCCTTGACCCTGGCCATCCTGGTGGCCAGTGCTGCCTGGGCTCAGCAGGACGATCACGCAGGTCATGCCGGTGGCATGATGCACCGACAGGGCGGCATGATGATGGGGGGCGGGATGATGGGCAGAGGCGCGGCCCCGGCCCAGCTCGGGCAGGATGCGTTCTCGGCCATCCAGCAGATCGTGCAGCAGTTGCAGGCGGATCCGGCAACTGACTGGAGCAAGGTCGACATCGACGCGCTGCGTGCCCACCTCATCGACATGAACCTGGTCACGTTGCAGGCAGTGGTGAGCAGCGAGGATGTGGAAGGCGGGGCCCGTCACACCGTGACCGGCAGCGGTGAGGTCATCGGGGCGATCCAGCGCATGGTGCCCGCGCACGCGGCGCAGATGTCCAGCGACCCAGCCTGGCACGCCAGCACGGTGCCGCTCGAGAACGGCGTGCTCCTGACCGTGCACGCCACCAACCCGGCCGATGTGGCCAAGGTGCGCGCGCTCGGCTTCCTCGGATTCATGGTGCAGGGCGATCATCATCTGCCCCACCACCTGATGCTGGCCACCGGCTCGGACTCCGCGCCGGCAGCGGCTGGCGACGGCGATCACCAGCACTGATCGGGCGGGCTCAGGGCTGGGCGCGCACCGTGTCCAGGTGCGCGCACATCTGCAGTGCTCCGCTCAGCGCGCGCAGGCTGTGACGCTGCACGAAGTCGGGCGGAATGAAGAACAGATGGTTGTTGGCCACGGCCTGCAACTGCGGCCAGCGCCGCCAGTCGTCCAGCCATTCCGGGCGGGCGATGTCCATGCCGCTGGCGATGATGGCCTGCGGATTGCGTTGCAGCACCGCCTCCTCGCTGACCTTGGGCGCCAGGCCCAGCTCCCCGAAGATATTGTCCCCGCCGCACAGGCTGATGATGTCGTTGATCAGCTCCTGTCCGCCCACGCTGATCAGCGGGTCGTTCCAGACCTGGTAGAACACCGACACGCGTTCCGCGTTGCGATAGCGCTGGCGCAGCACGTCCAGCTGTTCCCGGAAATAGGCCGAGGCCTGCATGCCGGTGCCCTGGGTGCCGGCCAGCGTGGCGAACTTCTCGATGTGCTCGGGAATGCTGTCCAGCGTGGTGGGCTCGGCGATGTAGACATTGAAGCCGAGGTTGATCAGGCGCTGCACCGCGGCACGCGGGTTGCCACTGCGCCAGGCCACGATCAGGTCGGGGTTCAAGCCGACAATTGCCTCCATGTCCAGCAGGTCGAAACGGCCGACCACCGGGATGCCCTGTGCCTGAGGCGGGAAGTCGCTGTACTCGCTTGCGCCATAGATCCAGTTGCCGGCGCCCGCAGCAAACAGCAGCTCCGTCAGCGATGGCGCAAGGCTGACGATGCGCCGGGCGCTCTGCTGCAGCGTGATGCTGCGCTGGTCGTCGTCCACCACGGTGATCGGCTGCGCGCGGCCACTGGTCGGCAGCGCCGCCAGCAGCAGGGCGAACAACAGGGCGGGGCAGTACAGCAGGCGCATCAGTAGTCGATTCCCTTCTGCACCCTCACGCCATTATTGAACGCGTGTTTTATGTCCTGCACGTCACTGACCGTGTCTGCAAGTGCAATCAGCGCTTCGCTGGCATTGCGGCCGGTGACGATGACGTGCTGTGAGGCGGGGCGGGCAGCCAGTGCTCCCAGCACTTCGGCAGCGTCAAGGTAGCCGTAGGTGAGCATGTAGGTCAGCTCGTCCAGCAGCACCACCTGCACCTCGGGATCGCACAGCAGCGCTGCCGCGTGCTGCCAGGTGGCCACTGCGGCGGCGATGTCCTTCTCCCGGTCCTGGGTTTCCCAGGTGAAACCGGTGTTCATCACATGAAACTCCACCAGCGGGCTATTCTGGAACAAAAGGTGTTCCCCGCACTCCCACTGCCCCTTGATGAACTGCACGACGCCGCAGCGCAGGCCGTGGCCCACGCTGCGTGCCAGCATGCCGAACGCGGACGAACTCTTGCCCTTGCCATTGCCGGTGAGCACCAGCAGCAGGCCCTTGTCCTGGGTGGCAGCCGCGATGCGGGCATCCACCAGAGCCTTCTTGCGCTGCATGGCCCGCTTGTGGCGGGCATTGCGTTCTTCTCGTGTTTCCATGGGGCCTCGCCTCTCAGAAGTTCAGGCGCAGACCAACATGGCCTGCGCGACCACCAACGTTGTAGCCGAGGACTTCTTCGTAGTCTTCGTCGGCGGCGTTCTCGAGCCGGGCATAGACTTCGACGCCTGGCATCAGGGTGTAGCGAGCCGCCAGATCCAGCACCTGATAGTCGTCCAGTTCCACTGGTGAGCCAAAGAGCGCGTCCACGGCATCGCGCGACTGCCGATGGAAGGCCGACAGCTTGAGGCGCTTGTCACGGCTGTGCCATTGCAGGCCCAGATTTGCCAGCTGTTCGGGCCGCCGCAGCCGCTGCCCACCGTCGGGCAGACGTGTGCGATTGTGCGTGTAATTGGCCTCCATCTGCCACTGCTCGCCAAGCGGCAGGCGGGCGAAGAGTTCCAGGCCCGTCGATTCGCTCTCGCCGATGTCCTGCAGGTAGCCGCTGTAGGCGCTCAAGTCGAAATAGATGGCGTCCTCGATGCGCTGATCGAAATACACGGCTTCCAGCAGCAGGTCATCGGCGCCGTGATACTCCAGCGCCAGCTCGTGGCCTCGGCTGGTCTCCTCGGTCAGCTGCAGCCCGGCGGCGGGAGCGGAGGCGAAGGGGCCGTTGTTGTAGGTGAACTCATAGGGACTGGGTGCGCGGAAGCCGGTGCCGTAGCTGCCGCGCAGCTTCAGCATGGCGCCATTGCGCAGATCTAACAGGTGCGCCGCACTCACGCGAGCGCTGGTGTGACGGCCGAAGTCTTCGTTGTCGTCGCGGCGCACGCCGACCGTGAGGAACAGGATGTCGGAGAACTTGCTCAAGGCCTCCGCATAGATGCCCAGCTGAGCGCGTGCCTCGCCGTTGTTGTCTTCCTCTTCCAGATCGGTGCCAAACACCAGGTCGACGTACTGCAGTGCCGTCAGCGAGCCTATGTACTCGACGCGCTCCAGCACTCCCTTGGAGGCATGCGAAGAGCGGCCCAGCGCGACGTTCTCACGCTGCGTCTGTGTGCTGCCCCAGGCGAGCGTCTGCGAGCCCCAGGCGCTGTTGAACACCGCCAAGACGCGTGCGGCCTGCTGCTCGAAGGAGGCGTCGCAGTCGTGAATGGTCGCAAAGGTGTCCGGGTGGAAGCAGCTGTCATAGGCCGAGTCGCCTTTGACATCGCGCAGCACCACTTCCAGGCGCAAGGCCTCGCTGGCGTTCAGCCCGAAGCGGCCGTGCAGCGAGGTGTTGTCGTAGCCATCGCGATCACGCAGCACAGCGTCCGCTTTTCGGGTATTGAACCCTTCGGTACTGAAATCGGTGGCGCTGACGAAGAAGTCGCCGCTGTCGTTGCCGCCACTGAGATTGCCGGTTAACTGACGGGTGGCGAATGCTCCACTCATGAGGTCGACATGGGCGCGCAGATGGCTGTTGTGCTGGCGCGTACTGATATTGATGACGCCGCCCGCGTCGGCTCCGTAGTGCAGGCCCTGCGGGCCGCGCAGGATTTCGATGCGCTCGATGCCGCTGCTGAGCAGATGCTCCAGCTGGGGTTGCACCTGGGTCACGCTCGGGTCGGACAGTTTCATGCCGTCCAGCAGGGTCAGGGTGCGATAGCCTTCTTCGCCGCGGATGCGCAGATTGCTGATCTGGCCGGCACCGCCGGAATTGCCGACGCTGACGGAGGGCATGCTGCGCAGCAGGTCGATCAGGGCGGCGTTGCCACGGTTCACAATCATCTCGGCGTCCAGCACCGACACTGATGTGCCGATCTGGCGCAGCGGTGTCGCAATGCGACTGGAGGTGATGACGATTTCGCGCACCTCGGTGTCCTGCGCGTGCAGGGGACTAAATGGCGATAACGTGGCACCTGTAGTACAGGCGAGTGCCAGGAGAGTACGGGTTTTCATGGTGTATTCCTCAATGAAAATAATTTCATGAGGGAGGGGAGCGGAAGGAAACAACCGAAACCGGTGCAACACCGGGCGACAGAACCGACCACCGATGGAGCCCTCCGCTTCATCTGCGTAGCATCGCCTGGCTGGTATCGGGCTCGGCAGACAGGTGCGTTCACCTGTTTTGCTTACCGTTGCGGGGGCAGCGCTGGAATCAAACCAGCTTCCCATTCAAGTTCACCACTGCGCGCAGCAGAGAACACCAGGACGATTGTTGTGTACCGTTGCTGCATGTGGAGCGCAGCTCGACGATGCGTGGAGTCTACGCACCGACCTCTTGAGCGTCAATCGAAGGATTCAAACGGCTTCTGAACGGATCTTGCACTTGAGCTGCTTGTTACGGATGGAAGCGATGATGGCATCGCGGTCCAGCCCCACGTCCGCCAGCATATCCGGCACCTTGCCGTGACTGAGGAAACGGTCTGGCAGACCGAGGTTGAGCACTGGCACGCGATAGTCCTCGCGCAGCAGGAATTCGTTAACCGCCGAACCAGCTCCACCGGCGAGGGCATTCTCTTCCAGGGTCACGAGCAGTTGATGGCGCGTGGCCATCTCACCGATCAGGTCTTCGTCCAGGGGTTTGACGAAGCGCATGTCGATGACGGTGGCATCGAGCGTCTCGGCCACTGCCATGGCCGTGCTGACCAGGCTCCCGAAAGCCAGGATGGCGACCGTGTGACCGCGGCGGCGCTGCACCGCCTTGCCGATGGGTAGTGCCTGCATGGTCTTGCTGATGGGGGCACCCGGCCCCTTGCCGCGCGGATAGCGCACGGCAGCCGGCCCCCTGTGGCAGTAACCGGTGTAGAGCATCTGCCGCGCTTCGTTTTCGTTGCTCGGCGCCATCACCACCATATTGGGGATGCAGCGCAGGAAACTCAGATCGAAGCTGCCGGCGTGGGTCGGGCCGTCCTCGCCCACCAATCCGGCGCGGTCGATGGCAAACAGCACGTCAAGATTCTGCAGGGCGACGTCGTGAATCAGCTGGTCATAGCCGCGCTGCAGGAAGGTGGAGTAGATCGCCACCACGGGCTTGAGACCGTCGCTGGCCATGCCCGCCGCCAGCGTGACGGCGTGCTGCTCGGCAATCGCGACGTCGTGGAATTGCCGCGGAAACTGTTCGGCAAAGCCATCCATGCCCGAACCTGCACTCATCGCCGGCGTGATGGCCGCCAGCAGCCGGTCCTGCGCGGCCATGTCGCACAGCCACTCGCCAAACACGGCGGAATAACTCGGCGTCTCAGCCCGCCTCGCGCCGGCGCTGGATTTCTTCGGCTCGATCTTGTTCATGGCGTGCATTCCGAACGGATCGTTTTCGGAAGCCGAATAACCCTTGCCTTTCTGGGTGACGATATGCAGCAGCTGCGGGCCGCGCAGCTGTTTGATGTTGGTAAGGATGTCAATGAGTTCCAGGGTGTTGTGTCCGTCGACCAGGCCGATGTAGTTGAAGCCGATCTCCTCGAACAAGGTGCCAGGTGACACCATGCCTTTCATGTATTCCTCCGCGCGGTGTGCTGCCTTGAGCGCCGGAGGAATCTTCGCCAATACACGCTTGCTGCCGGTGCGAATGAAGTTGTAGGGGCGGCTCGCCCACATGCGGGCAAAGTAGCTGGAAAGGCCACCGACATTGCGCGAGATGGACATATTGTTGTCGTTGAGAATCACCAGGAAATTTTCGTCGATGTCGCCCGCGTGATTGAGTGCTTCGAAGGCCATGCCCGCCGTCATGGCGCCGTCGCCGATGATGGCCACAGTGCGGCGATCGATGCCTTGTTCACGGGCGGCGATCATCATGCCCAGCGCGGCACTGATGGACGTGCTGGAGTGGCCGACACCGAAGCTGTCGAATTCACTCTCTTCGCGGGACGGAAACGCAGCCAGCCCTCCGGCCTGGCGCATGGTCAGCATGCGTTCGCGCCGCCCGGTCAGAATCTTGTGCGGATAGGCCTGATGGCCGACGTCCCACACCAGACGATCCTCGGGGGTGTTGAAGACATAGTGCAGGGCAATGGTGAGTTCCACCACGCCGAGGCCGGCGCCGAAATGGCCACCCGTCTGTCCGACGCAATAGAGCAGAAACTTGCGCAGTTCGCGGGCCAGATCCTTGAATTGTGCAGGCTCGATCATCCTCAGGTCGGCCGGGCTCTGGATCTGGTCGAGCAGAGGGGTGTCCGGGCGGGTGAGGGGAATTTCGTCGAGCATGGTCGGGCCTGTCAGCAAAGAGTGGGGCTAACTTAAAGGAATGCACCTATAGCGTCAAACTGGGGCTCAGTGGCCTCTTTGGACGATATAGCGGGCAATGCTGCGCAACGCGTCGGCGCGCTGATCGAACGAGTCGAGCGCTGCCAGCGCAGCGTCGCAGAGGTCGGTTGCTTTCGTCGACGCGGCCTCCAGCCCCAGCAGCGACACATAGGTCGGCTTGTTCAGCGCCTGGTCGGCTCCCTGAGGCTTGCCCAGCGTGGCGGTGTCGGCGGTCACATCAAGAATGTCATCCTGCACCTGAAAGGCCAGGCCGATGCACTCGGCATAGCGTTCCAGCGCCGCCAGCTGGACGGCATCGGCTCGGTCCGTGGCCAGAGCACCGAGCAGCACGCTGGCGCGTATCAGGGCTCCGGTTTTCAAGCTGTGCATGGTCTGTAACTGCTGCAGGCTGAGGCGCCGGCCCATGGCTTCGAAGTCGACGGACTGTCCGGACACCATGCCTTCGAAGCCGGCTGCTGCCGCCAGAAGATTGATCATGCGCAGGCGCGTGGGCGCACTCGCGAGCTGACCTTCCGCTTCGCTCAACAGGCGAAAGGCGAGTGCCTGCAGAGCATCTCCTGCAAGAATGGCCGTGGCCTCGTCGAAAGCGATGTGCACGGTGGGCTGGCCGCGGCGCAGATCGTCATCGTCCATCGCCGGAAGATCGTCGTGGACCAGTGAATAGCAGTGCACGAGTTCGGCGGCGCAGGCGGCGACGTCGGCATCCTCCAGAGTGCCACCCACGGCACAGGCGCTGGCATAGGCGAGCACGGGACGGACGCGTTTGCCGCCCTGCAGACTCGCATGCATCATCGCCTCGCGTAACCTTACGGCTGGCCCGGGCAACGATTCCAGGCTGCTCCTGAGGATGCCCTGCACGCGCTCGCGGCATAGCGTCATGAAGTCGGCCAGAGCGAGCGCGTTAAAGTCGGGCGCTATCATGCACGTGACCTGTCGGAGTCTGCACCATCCAGGGTGTCGAAGGGCTCGGGGTTGCCATGCTCCACCATGAGGATCTGGACTTTCTGTTCCGCCTTTTGCAGAGCGCTCTGGCATTCGCGCGTCAGGCGTATGCCTTTCTCGAAGGCCTGCAGGGAGTCCTCCAGGCTCAGGTTGCCATCCTCCATGGCTGTCACCAGCGCCTCGAGGCTGGCGAGGGACTCCTCGAAATTGAAGACAGGGTCCTGTTTCTTGCTCATGGCAGAGGTTCCTGGGCATTGGCCGGGGCGATTGGGAGGGCACCAATTATGGCTATTTCGCCCGGTAAAGGCAAAGCGCCAGGGCTTATTCATTGACCGCTTCGTGGGCCGCACATTACTCTAGCCGACGTTCGCGAACGGCGGGGAGAGGCCATGGAAAAACACAAGAACAAGCCGGCGGTCGATGTCAGTCACAGGGACAAGCGCATTCTTTTCGGCATCGTGTTGAGTGTCATCTGGTTGATTCTCGGCGTTCTGTACATCTCTTCCAATCTGGGCTGGGTCCGCTTCGCCACGCTGCCCATCGACGAAATGGGCAATTTCCTCGAAGGCGCTTTCGCGCCGCTGGCCTTCCTCTGGCTGGTCATCGGACTTTTCATCCAGCAAAGTGTGCTGGCAGAGAACAATCGCGAGCTGCGCCACAACAATGTCCAGTCCGAGAAACAGACCATGGCGATTGCTGCGACGGAAATGAATGCGCGCCAGGAGACTTTCTTCAAGATTGCCGACAACACTCGGCGGCAACTCGGCGGCATCGCTGGCCTGCTGTTCCAGTCGAGCAAGGGTCAGTCCGGCGACAACACCTATTCCGAAGCCGAATTCATGGAGATGTGGCACCTTTTCGCCACCGGCGATTTCGAGTTGTTTTCGCGCAATTTCCTGGCACTGGCAGGCAAGGGCGTCGACTTGCAGCCTTTGTTCTATGGTACCCAGATTCGCTCCACCCACACTGACAACTTCATCATGAATTTTGACAGGCTGCTGCGGCTGGCGCGCGACTGCGACACCAATGGCATCATCTCGGATGCCCAGCTGCACTCGGCACACGGCCTGCTGAATTCGCGCATGCGTGAGCTGCATCCACGCATCAAGTTCAAACGCTATGAGGTCACGCGCTCCAGTGCTTATCTGGAGCAGATCATCAACAGCAGTCAGGGGCAGGACAACGAACAGGGGGCCGTAAAGGTCCAGGGCTGAACACTCTCAAAGAGGAGCAGGAAGGATGGAATTTGTCGCAATTGTCATAGTGCTGGCCTTGTTGCAGTACTTCGTCTTTGGTTTGCTGGTGGGGCGTGCGCGCAGCAAGTTCGATGTGCACGCGCCGGCAGTCACCGGCCACCCGGTGTTCGAGCGCTATTATCGAGTACACCAGAACACGCTAGAACTGATGATCATGTTCATCCCCGCCATCGTCCTGTTCGGCTACTGGGTCCGGCCGGATCTGGGCGCGGGCATCGGCTTCGTGTACGTAATCGGGCGCGTCATCTATCTGCGCGCCTACATCAGTGATCCGGCGCGGCGCGGTCTCGGTTTTGGACTGAGCATCCTGCCGATTCTCGTTTTGCTCGTCGGCGGTGGCATCGCTGCGGTGCTCTCCCTGCTCTGAGTCAGAGCTGCTTGCGCTCGTGCCCTGCCAATGCGGCAGGGCACGCTCAATCCTTGCCGTAATTGTGTTGGTAAGTCGTCTCCCCCATGTGCGCGATCTGTTCGTCCACCAGGGCGTCCATCACCTCCAAGAGCCTGATATGGCGCCCAGGTGCAGCCTCCAGCCACTCCAGTGCCTGCACGATCGCTTCGAGCGTGGACAGGGCGTGCGCGTTCGGCTCGCGCCGGATTCGATAGCGACTGGGCGGTGGGTTCTCCAGGTGATAGCGCGGCAGGGCAGCCAGTTCTGCCGACTCCAGCAGAAGACGGCGACTCTTGCGCCAGGTGGCATCCAGGAATATCAGGGCCTGCGGGGCTGCACCCAGCAGGGCCGACAATGGCTGGCTTTGTGGCCCCGGATAGATCAGCACACCGCTCGGTAATGGTCGGGCATCTGCCGGCAGCAACTGACAGTCGCGCAGGCCGAGTGAGGCGATGCGCGCCGTGCCAAGGGCATGACGTGCTTCGGAGGCATGCTGCAGAATACGTACGGGCCAGGCATTGGGCAGAGGCGTGAGCATGGCGCAGTAACACAGAGCCAGCGGACGTTGACAGTGTGGGCAGTGGATTCTGCGAGCCATGCGTGTTCTTCCCGCGTCAGGACTGCTGCCGCCCGGCGCTGACGAGTCTGCGAATCTTGAATTTCTGGGCCTTGATGCGACGCTGCTCCAACACTTGCATGGCCGTATCGACCCAGTCCTCGGCGATCGCCACATAGCTGGCGTGTTCCAGAATGTCGATGCGGCCGATGGCGCTCGCGGGAATGTGCTGCTCAGCGGTCAGCGCACCGAGGATGTCCCCGGGGCGCAGCTTGTTCTTGCGGCCTCCGCCGATGTCGAGTGTTTGCATGCGGTGCATTGGCGCTGTACCAGGTGTTCCCCGCAGCTGTCCGATCGCCTCGATGCTGGCGCTGGCTGTGGCGGCATCGCGTTCGCGCAAGGCATCCACTCTGAATCGTTCATTCTGGAAAAACAGGCTTGCAGCAATACCCTGCTCGCCGGCGCGGCCAGTGCGCCCAATGCGGTGGGTATAGACGTCGAGGTCGCGCGGCAGCTCGGCATTGATCACCAGCGGTAGCGCCGCGATGTCGAGGCCGCGCGCGGCCACGTCAGTCGCCACCAGAAAGGGGACGCTGGCGTTGCGGAACTGCACCAGGATCTGATCGCGTTCGCGCTGCTCCAGGTCGCCGTGCAGGGCGAGGGCGGGCAGATCGTGCTGGCGCAGGTGCCGGGCGATGTCCATGGTGCCCTGGCGCGTGTTGCAGAACACCACGCAGGCTGCGGGCTGCCATTGCTGGAGGATACGCACCACCGCAGCGGCGCGGCGTTCCTCGTCCGGAGTCTCGCCCAGGCAGTAGAAGCATTGCTTGATGCTCTGAGCATCATGGGTGAACTCGACGCTGACCTGCAGCGCATCGCGCTGGTACCGGCTGCTCAGAGCCACGATGTCGGCGGGGAAAGTGGCGGAGAACAGCAAGGTCTGGCGCGAGTCCGGGGTGTGGCCGATAACGAAGTCGATGTCCTCGGCGAAGCCCATGTCCAGCATGCGGTCAGCCTCGTCCAGCACCAGTGTGTTGACGCGCCCAAGATCCAGAGTCTGCTTTTGCAGGTGATCGCGCAGGCGTCCCGGCGTGGCGACCACGACATGAGCACCATGCTCCAGCGAGGCGATCTGGGGTCCCAGGGGTTGGCCGCCGCATAGCACCACGATCTTGATGTTGGGCAGATAGCGTGCCAGCTTGCGCAACTGAGTAGCGACCTGGGTGGCCAGTTCGCGGGTCGGGCAAAGCACCAGCGCCTGGGTGCCGAAGTCACGGGGATTCAAACGCTGCAGCAGGGCAATGCCGAAGGCCGCTGTCTTGCCGCTGCCGGTTTTCGCCTGTGCTATCAGGTCGCGGCCCTGCAGAGCAGCTGGCAGGCTCAGGGCCTGCACTGGGGTCATTTGTGCATAGCCCATGTCCTGCAGGTTCTGCAGTTGTGACGGCGGCAGCGACAAGGTGTCGAAGCCCGCTGCGTGCCCGTCTCTGGTGACAGCAGAGGTGCCTGACATCACTCGACTCCGAGCTGATGCAGGTAATCGTCGTAATTGCCGACGAAATTGTTGAAACCATCCGGGCTGAGCTCGAGGATGCGGGTGGCCAGAGAGGACACGAATTCACGGTCGTGGCTGACGAAAATGAGCGTGCCGGGGTAGTTTTCCAGCGCGAGGTTCAGGGCCTCGATGGATTCCATGTCCAGGTGGTTGGTGGGCTCATCCATCACCAGCACGTTGGGCTTCTGCAGCATCATCTTGCCGAACAGCATGCGGCCCTTCTCGCCCCCGGAGATCACCTTCACCTTCTTGTGGCTGTCTTCCTTGGAGAACAGCATTTTGCCCAGAATGCCGCGAATGACCTGCTCGTCGTCACCGGGGCGCGCCCATTGACTCATCCATTCGAACAGTGTGACGTCGTCGGTGAATTCGTGATTGTGATCCTGGGCGTAATAGCCCAGGGCAGCGTTCTCGGCCCATTTCACCTGGCCGCCCAGCACCTCGTCTCCCTGCTTGCCAAAATGGCCGGTGATGGCCTGCAGCAGCGTGGTCTTGCCGATGCCGTTGGGGCCGATGATGGCCAGACGCTCGCCGGCTTCGACCATCAGACTGAGATTCTTCAGCAGCACGTGGTCGCCATAGGCCAGCGTCAGCTTGTTCAGCTCCAAGGCCAGACGATGCAGTTTCTTCTCCTGCTCGAAGCGGATGAAGGGGCTGACGCGGCTGGAGGGTTTCATTTCTTCCAGCTTGATCTTCTCGATCTGACGCGCACGCGAAGTGGCCTGTTTGGCCTTGGAGGCGTTGGCCGAGAAGCGGCTCACGAAGGACTGCAGCTCCGCGATCTGGGTTTTCTTCTTGGCGTTGTCGGCCTGAATGCGCTCGCGGGCCTGGGTTGAGGCAATCATGAAATCATCGTAATTGCCTGGGTAGAGTCGCAGCTCGCCATAGTCGACATCCACCATGTGCGTGCACACGCTGTTCAGGAAGTGGCGGTCGTGGGAGATGATGATCATGGTGCACTCGCGCTGATTGAGCACGCCCTCGAGCCAGCGAATCGCATTGATGTCGAGGTTGTTGGTGGGCTCGTCCAGCAACATGATGTCCGGGTCGGCGAACAAGGCCTGCGCCAGCAGCACGCGCAATTTCCAGCCCGGCGCTATCGCACTCATAGGTCCGTAGTGCTGCTCCAGTGGAATGCCCAGTCCAAGCAGCAGTTCGCTGGCGCTGGACTCGGCGGAATAGCCGTCCAGTTCCGCGAACTCGATTTCCAGTTCCGCCACGCGCATGCCGTCGTCCTCGGACATTTCCGGCAGATTGTAGATGCGGTCTTTCTCCTGCTTGATCTGCCAGAGTTTGTTGTGGCCCATGATCACCGTGTCGATGGCGGAGAACTCTTCGTAGGCGAACTGGTTCTGCCGCAGGATGCCGACTCGCTCGTCGACATCGACGCTGACATTGCCGGAGGTGGGCAGCAGCTCACCACTCAGGATCTTCATGAAGGTCGACTTGCCTGAGCCGTTGGCGCCGATCAGGCCGTAGCGATTGCCGTTGCCGAAACGCAGGGACACATTTTCAAACAAGGGTTTGGCGCCAAACTGAATGGTAATGTTCGAGGCAGTGATCAAGATGGTATCCGTTGGACGAGGTGCCCGCGTGGGGCAGAAAGTGAGGTCGGCGCGAAAGGCGCGCATTATAGAGGACGAGCCCACGAGCGACTACTGCTTATTTTCCGGGCCCTGGTTGGACTGCCGGCGGCACTTGAAGTATCGTGACGCCGCTTTCGCTGCTCCTCTGCAGCCACTTCAGGTGTCCTCTTGAAAATTCTGATTCGCAATCTGGCGCGTGACGTCTCCCGCGAGCAACTGCTGGCGCTGTTCGAGGCGCACGGCCGCGTGCAGTCCTGCACCATCGTCATGGACAGTGTGACAGGGGGCTCCAAAGGCTTCGGCTTCGCCAACATGCCGGTGCCGCATGAAGCCAAGGCCGCCATCCGCGCCCTCAACAATCTGGAGCTGCGTGGCAGTCGGTTGCGCGTGAAGAAGGCGGAAACTCCTGCCACGGCCGCCGCGGAGAATGCCGAGCCGACTGCGGCGCAGGAGGGCGCCGAGGCGCCGACGGTGGCGGACGGACTCGAGACCCGTCCGCGTCTGAAAAAGGACGGCACACCACTCGGCCCGCGCAGGGCCCGCGTGTTCCGCAAGAAATCCTGAGGCTCGCGCAGCGGCATGGTCGAGCGCTCTTCCACGCAACCCTTTCATGATGACGAGCTGCTCGAGCCGGTGTTCGAGCGCATGGTGGTCACGCTGCGCGAGTATGCCTGGTGCGTGATTCCTGACGCCTTGCCCCGGTCACTGCGCGACGCCCTGCAGGCACAGCTGCTGCAGCCCAGCGCTCTGCACTTGCGTGCAGCTGGCATCGGGCGGCAGCAGGAGCACACCGTTGTGCCCGGCATCCGCAGCGACGCGATCGCCTGGATCTCGGGCAGCACGCCTGCCGAGCAAGCGTGGCTGGCCTGGGCCGACGCGTTGCGACAATTCTTGAATCGTCATTTGTTCATGGGGCTGGACAGCTTCGAGAGTCACTTCGCCCACTATGCGCCAGGCGCGTTCTACGCCCGGCATCTCGATGTCTTTCGTCAGGTCGCAGTGCCTGCTGCAAGCACGCGTCGCGTGTCCCTCGTCGCCTATTTCAATCCGCACTGGCAGGCAGCGGAGGGCGGCGAGCTGGTGTTGTTCGACCCGCACAGCGGCCAGGAACACCGCGTGCAGCCAGAACTGGGCACCGTGGCACTTTTTCTGAGCGAGGAGGTGCCCCACGAAGTGCTTGCCGCCCGGCGCGACCGCTACAGCATCGCCGGCTGGTTCCGTGTGCGCACGGGCAGTGTCGCTCTCTGAGCAAGGCGCGATGGACGGTGGCATTTGCGGGGTGAAGCATCCCTGGCGCGGCTGGTTGCCGCAAGTCGGCGCGTGCTACTGTCAGCGCCGCGCTGGGGCAGCCCCGCGGGGCGCTCGCGCGTGTTCTTCATCGCCATCGTCAGCTTGTCTTGAGGGAGTATTCACCATGATCAGAAAGACCGCTCGCAGCACCTGTGCCGCCATTGGCAGCCTCCTGCTGCTGGTATCCACATTCGTCAGCGCCGATGTCAGCGGCAACTGGAGTTTTGCCGTCGAGGTGGCGGGGCAGACCGGCAATGCCACCGTTTCCATGACCCAGAACAGTGATGGCAGCATCGCCGGCCACTACACCGGTCAGCTGGGAGACACCGATTTCACCGGCACAGCCACGGGCAATGACTTCCAATTCACGCTCACGGGTGCGGCCGGCTCCGTGACCTACAAGGGCGCTCTGCAGGAAGACGGCACCCTCAAGGGAAGTCTGGATCTTGGCGGTATGGCCGAGGGTAGCTTCGTGGGCCGCAAGGCCAACTGAGGCCTGCGGGCGATGGCGTCCGGCTTGACACGGTCGAGCGCCGGGTGCTTAGATCGCCGGAAAATAACGAGGCGTCAGCGAATGTCCCAACAATTCCTTCTCAGGCTGTTGCCAGCCGCGGTTCTGACACTTGTGTGTGCCGCCTGCGCACCCTCTGACTCGCAGCCGCCGGCCGCCCTCGTTGCGCCGTCTCCCGCCAGTGACATTCCCCGCACCCCCTCTGGCAAGCCCGATTTCAATGGCATCTGGCAGGTGCTCAGCACGGCCAACAACAATCTCGAAGCCGCCCCGGCGCGGGCCGCTCATGCTCTGGTGCCGGGAGATTTCGTGCCTGTTCCGGCACCGCAGGTCGTGGCCATGGGCGCTGCAGGCGCCGTCCCAGCCAGCTTCAGTGTGGTGGATGGCGGCGTCATTCCCTACAAGCCTGAAGCGCTGGCCCGGCGTGACGAGAACCAGGCCAACTGGCTGACCAGCGACCCGGAGATCAAGTGCTACATGCCGGGGGTGCCGCGCGCCACCTATACGCCGCATCCGTTCCAGATCTTTCAGAGTGACGAGGCCATGTTCATCGCCTATTCCTTTGCGGGCGCGGTGCGCAACATCTATCTGGAGGACCCGGGCCCGCCCCCGCTGGATGCCTGGATGGGCCAGTCCTACGGTTACTGGGACGGCGACACCTTCGTGGTGGAAGTCACCGGTCTGGATGATCGCACCTGGTTCGATCGTGCCGGCAACTACCATACCTACAAGTTGAAGGTGACCGAGCGCTACACCCTTGAGAGCGCCAACGTCATCCAGTACGAAGCCACGATGGAAGACCCGGACATCTTCGAGCGGCCGTGGACAATTCGCATGCCGATCTATCGTCGCCTTGAAGCCGGCTTTGAGCTGCCGCAATTCAAGTGCGTCGAATTCGTGGAAGAATTGATGTATGGCAAGTACAGAAAAGGACGCGAGGCCGAGCTGTTCCCGGAGGACAGCAACGGCTGAGTGCAAGCAATCAGACCAACGCAAGAGGTGAACACATGAAAATCACGACTCTGCTGGCAGCCTCTGCGGTCGCCGGTGCCATCCTCGCGGCGGCCGCACCGGCCTCCGCTCACCACGCCTTCTCGGCGGAATTCGATGCCAATCTGCCGATCGCCCTGCGGGGTCCGATCACGCGGGTGGAGTGGATCAATCCGCACTCCTGGATTCACTTGAACCACACCAACGAAGACGGCACGACTCAGGCCTGGATGGTGGAAGGCGGCACGCCCAACACTCTGCTGCGTCGGGGTATCAACCGCGATTCGCTGCAACTGGGCACGGAGATCGTGGTGACGGGCTATCAGAGCAAGGACCGCCTTTGCTCGCCAGAATGTCGCGGCAATGGCCGTGACATCACCTTCCCGGACGGCCGCAAGCTGTTCATGGGATCCTCCGGTACCGGAGCGCCTAGCGACGGCTCGGATCCAGACGAGCGTCGCTGAGCGACTATTCCAGCACCGGTTCCGGGACGCGGTCGAAGCTGCCGCCGTCCCGGAACAGCACGGCGCCATCGAAGAAGCCCGAGGCTTCCAGACGCAGTGTCACCACCTCGAAACTGCGATTCTCCCAGAACCAGCCATGAATGCCTGTGAACGGCGCGTGATAGACGCCCGAGCGGCTTGAGCTGGTGGCCTGCTCGAAGCTGCGCACGTTCTCCTCGCCCGGCCGACCTTCCGGATCGGCATGCATGTCGAATACCAGATCGCCCGTGGCTGCCCAGCTGTACACCAGCGTGTCACCCGCATTCAGGTGGTATTTGTACTCCAGCGACTGAAACCCCTCCAGAACAAATTCCGCGCTGTCCCGCGCATGCGGCTGTTCGCGGCTTTCCAGCGGGCTGGCACTCGCTGTTCCCAGCTCCAGAAGGCCGAGGGCGCGCCCGCTGCCCAAAGGGTCGATGCCGAATTCGGCCGGCAGCACGGCCACCAGCAGGATGCCACCCGCCACCAGCGCGGTGATGCCGGCAGTCAGGGCGAGGGAGCGCGGAGAAGGCGTGTCGTCGTGTGGGTTCATGGCGGACTCCAGTGCAAAGGGTCAGAGGGCGCTGCCAAGGAGCCAGAGGCTCGATTGCCAGAACATGAGCAGGAAGCCTGCGCCCAGCAGCAGGGTGTTGGCGCCCCGGGCCTCGCGCTGGAATCCTGCGCGACGGCGCCAGAGGCTCAGCAGCAGGAAAATGAAGGTCAAGGCGAGCAGCTGGCCGATCTCGACGCCGACATTGAAGGCCAGCAGATTGGCGAGCAGCCCATTCGCGCTCATGTCGAATGCCTGCAGTCGGCTGGCCAGCCCGAGGCCGTGAATCAGTCCGAAGACAAAGACGGCTGTGTGCGGTGCCGGGGAGCGCAGGCCGAGGCTGCGAAAGCCGTCGAGGTTCTCAAAGGCCTTGTAAATCACCGAAAAGCCGATGATGGCGTCGATCAGAGCGGGGTTCACCGGCAGGTCCAGCAGCACGCCGGTCAGCAGGGTGAGACTGTGGCCAAGGGCGAAGAGCGACACGTAGTGCAGTACCTGCAGGGGTCGAGCCAGGTAGAACAGGACGCCGCACAGAAACAACAGATGGTCGTAGCCGGTGACCATGTGCTTGGCGCCGAGGTAGAGAAAGGCAGCGACCGCTGGTCCGTCGATACTCTGCACGAACACGGCGTTGCTACCCGCAATGGTGTGGCTCCAGGCACTGGCGCTCACAAGCAGCAGGGAGGCCAGCCAGATGCCGTTCCGACGACACAGCGCAGCGCTCATGGGCGGTACTCAGTTCGACACGAAGCGAGAGATTTCGGGATTGTAGGTTTGGTGACAGGCGCTGCAGACGCTGTACATCTGGGCGCCGGCCTGGAAGAAGTCCTCCTGGTTGCGCACCGCCGCCGCCTCCATGGCCATGGCGCCTGCGGCACTCAGGGCATTGGCGTAGGTGATCCAGGCATCGTTGTCCACCGCCCGGCCCGGCAGCGCCAGTGAATTGCCGGCCTCGACGATCTGGGCCGCGCGCTGGCGCACCATGTCCCAGTCGGCGTCGGTGGTGGGGTAAAGCTCCTGATAGCCAGTCTCGATGTCATTCACCCAGCCGGCGGAATCCCACAGCACATCGGCTATGGGCTCGAGCACCAGGTTCATGAAGTCGCGCATGCCCAGCGACAGATTGTAGGCAGTCGCGGCGGCGGGCACAGGGCTCGATGCTGCCGGTGCAGGGGCCTCGGAACAGGCGCCAAGAACGAAGAGAAGCAAGGTGAAGACACTGCGCTGGCCGGGCATGAGAGGGCTCCTTGCAGGCGCCGGTGTGCGGCGCTGTTGTTGTGTTGACGGGCATTCTAGCCTACTCGGGGTGCCGTGCAGCAGCGAGTTTGCTCGGTACGTCGCAACCGGCCGTCATTGATCCTGGTGTTTGCAAACCTAAATGAGATCAATTATCATCTAGAACAGATCGCAATACTCCCCATTCATGTTCAGGAGCTCCGCCATGTTCAAGAAACTGTCACTGTCTCTGCTGTTGGCCTGTGGCGTCAGCGCCCAGGCCGATGAGGTCAACATCTACTCCGCGCGCGAGGAGAATCTGATCAAGCCGATTCTCGACCTCTACGCCGAGCGCACAGGCACCACCATCAATCTGGTCACTGGGGGAGCGGATGAACTGACCCAGCGCCTTGAGCTGGAAGGGGCGAACACCCCGGCCGACCTGCTGCTGACTGTGGACGTGGGCCGTCTCTATCGCGCCAAGGAAGCCGGTCTGCTGCAGAGCGTTGACTCCGAGGTGCTCAACAGCGTGATTCCCGCCAAGTACCGCGACTCCGAGGGTGAGTGGTTCGGCATCTCCCTGCGGTCGCGCGTCGTCATCTATGACAGGCAGGCCGTGTCGGCATCCGATCTTTCCACCTATGCCGATCTGGCTGATCCGAAGTGGGCCGGCAAGATCTGTGTGCGCTCGTCTTCCAACATCTACAACCAGTCGCTAGTCGCCTCCATGATCAGTCACAACGGCGTCGAAACCACAGAGGCCTGGGCCGAGGGCTTCGTGGCCAACTTCGGGCGCCCGCCTCAGGGGGGAGACCGTGACCAGATCAGTGCCGTGGCCGTGGGCCAATGCCAGCTGGCCATTAGCAACACCTACTATCTTGCCGGCATGCTGCAGTCAGCCGACGCCGACGAGCGTGCAGCGGCCGCATCCGTAGCCGTGTTCTTTCCCGACCAGAATGGCAATGGCGCTCACGTCAATGTCAGTGGCGCTGCCGTGACCAAGGCAGCGAAGAACCGCGATGCCGCCGTCAAGCTGATTGAGTTTCTGGTCAGTGAAGAGGCTCAGGCCTGGTACGCCGAAACCAACAACGAGTACCCCGTGCGTGCCGACGTACCGCCCAGCGAGCTGCTGCAGTCCTGGGGCAGCTTCAAGGCCGACGACATTGCGCTGGATGAACTCGGCATCCATAATGCCGACGCCGTTCGCCTGATGGACCGTGCTGGATGGCAGTAAGCAGGCCGTCGTCACTGGTTCCGGTTTCCATGGATACACACACCAACAAGGCCCCGACAGGGGCCTTGTCGTCTTTGCAGCGCTGGCTCCCCCTCCACTCCGGCACCTGGCTCATCCTGGGGCTTTGCCTGCTGCTCAGCGTGCCCGTGCTCACCGTCTTCAGTTCCGTCACGGTCAGCAGTGACGGGGTCTGGGCACATCTGTACGACACCGTGCTGGGCGATTACGTGCTGCACTCGCTCAGTCTGATGCTGGGCGTGGGGCTGATCGTGCTGGTGCTCGGCATCGGGCCGGCGTGGCTGGTCACTATGACCCGCTTCCCTGGCAGTCGCGTTCTGGAATGGGCGTTGGTACTGCCTCTGGCGATGCCCGCGTACATCATCGCCTACACCTACACGGGATTGCTGGATGTCGGTGGGCCGGTGCAGTCCTGGATTCGCGAGACCTTCGAACTGCGCTTCGGCCAGTACTGGTTCCCGCCCATCCGCAGTCTGGGCGGCGCCATCACCATGCTGGCCCTGGTGCTCTACCCCTATGTCTATCTGCTGTCGCGTACGGCCTTTATCGAGCAGAGCGTCTGCGTGCTCGAAGTCTCGCGCACCCTGGGTGCCACGCCGCTGCAGGCCTTTCGTCGCGTCGCCATTCCGCTGGCCCGTCCGGCCATCATCGCCGGCCTGTCGCTGGTGCTGATGGAGACGCTGGCGGACTACGGCACCGTGCAGTACTTCGGCGTGTCGGTATTCACCACCGGGGTGTTCCGCACCTGGTTCGGTCTGGGCAGCAGCACGGCCGCTGCCCAGCTCTCTGCGGTGCTGCTGTTGTTCATTCTGTTGCTGGTGCTGGCGGAGCACTGGTCGCGGCAGAAGGCGCGCTATCACCACACCAGCAGCAAGTACACGCGCCTGCCGCGCATCCCGCTGCAGGGCTGGAAGAAGTGGGCGGCGCTGGTCTATTGCCTGACGCCGGTGTTGTTCGGCTTCCTGATTCCCTTCCTGCAGCTGCTGCAATGGTCCACGCAGACCTGGCACCTGCTGGACCGCGACGGCTTTCTCGGCATGTTCGCCAACAGTCTGAAACTGGCCGCGATGACCGCGCTGATCGCGCTGCTGCTGGGCCTGTTCATCAGCTACACCAGACGACTGCGTCCCGGTCTGGCCTTGCGCGGGGTGGTGCGTGTACTGGGGCTGGGCTATGCGATTCCCGGCACGGTAGTGGCCATCGGGGTGCTGATTCCCTTCACCTGGTTCGACAACACTCTGGATGCCTGGATGCGCGAGACCTTCGGCATCGCCACCGGCCTGCTGCTCAGCGGCACGCTCGTGGCCGTGGTGTTCGCCTATCTGGTGCGCTTTCTGCCCGTGGCGCTGAACACCCTCGACGCGGGGCTGGGCAAGATCAAGCCGACCATGGACGACGCCGGTCGCTCCATGGGGCTGAAGCCGCTGCAGATCCTGCGCCGCGTGCATGTGCCGGTGATGCGGGGCAGCCTGCTGACTGCCAGCCTGCTGGTGTTCGTGGATGTGCTCAAGGAACTTCCCGCCACCCTGATCCTGCGCCCCTTCAACTTCAACACGCTGGCCATCCGCACCTATGAGCTCGCCAACCAGGAGCGGCTGGCTGAAGCCTCCAGCACGGCCCTGATGATCGTGCTGGCCGGCATCATCCCCGTCATCATTCTCAACCAGACGATCTCGCGATCCCGACCAGGCCATGACTCCACTACTTGAACTGCATCAGCTTGCGGTGGCGCTCGAGCGCACCGTCATTGTCCGCCACATCAGTCTCCAGCTGGAGCAGGGCAAGATCGGTTGCCTGCTTGGTCCCAGCGGTTGCGGCAAGACCACGCTGCTGCGGGCCATCGCCGGCTTCGAGCGGGCGCTGGAAGGGGAGATCCGCATAGGTGGCGACGTGGTGAGCGACGCCCATCACTGTTTGCCAGTGGAACAGCGTCAGGTGGGCATGGTGTTTCAGGACTACGCCCTGTTTCCGCATCTGAGCGTGCGCGACAACATCGGTTTCGGCCTGCGCGGCATGAGTGCGGCAGCTCGCATGGCGCGCATCGAGGATCTGGCGAAGATGCTGCAGATCACCGACTACCTCGAGGCCTATCCGCACCGCCTGTCGGGCGGCCAGCAGCAGCGTGTGGCGGTGGCGCGTGCCATGGCGCCCAAGCCCCGCATCCTGCTGCTGGATGAGCCCTTCGCCAGTCTGGATGTGGAGTTGCGCGAGGAGATCGCGCGCGAGATTCGTCAGGTGCTGAAGCAGGATGGCATCACGGCCATTCTGGTCAGTCACAATCAATACGAAGCCTTTGCCATGGCCGACGAAGTGGGGGTGATGTGTGCCGGGGAGCTGTTGCAGTGGAGCACGCCCTTCGAGCTCTATCACCAGCCCGTATGTGAATACGTGGCTGATTTCGTGGGCGAGGGCGTCTTCCTGGAGGGGCGCGTGCTGGATGCCATGCGGGTGGAAACGAGTCTGGGCGTGCTCGGTGGCACGGAGCGGCATGGCTTCGCGGTGGACGCGCAGTTACGCGTGCTGATTCGACCGGACGATGTCATTCACGACGACGACAGCCCGAAGACGGCCCGTGTGGTGGATAAGGCCTTTCGCGGCTCCCAGTACCTTTACACGCTGGAGATGCCGGATGGCACTCATGTGCTCAGCCTGGTGCCCAGCCACCATCGTCACGCTCAAGGCGAGATGATCGGCATTCACATCGAGATGGACCACCTCGTGGCCTTCCCCCACTGAGTCAGGTGCGGGGCGGCGTGTCAGCCGCCCTGGTCCATCAGAAAGGTCTCCAGACTTTCGCCTGTCAGCTTCTTCACCTGGGAGAACACGAACCAGATGGCGGCCATCAGGATCACCATGCTGGGCAGGGCGATCACTGGAAAGCTCAGTGCCGTCATGCGGCCAAGTTCCTCGCTGAACTGCGTGGTGCCGGGTGGGCTCACCAGGATGATGCGCGCCAGCAGGTAATTCAGCATGGAGGATACAAAGAAGCTGCCCGCCACGATCAACGAGGCCTGACTCAGGCGCTTCTCGAAGATAACGGTGTTGCCGCGTTCGGCCAGGGCGGCGTAGAGCGCATCGACGCGCACCAATTGAGCATTCAGGATCAGTGTTTTCACCAGGGGGAAGCGCGTGCGCTGGGTGAACAACACTGCCGCGCCGATCAGCGCCGGAATCGTCGCTTCCTTGATCGCAATGTATTTCGGGTCGAGCTGCAGCAGGCTGATGCCGCCGGTCAGGAATACGCTGACGACGCCCAGGACGGAGAAGGGATTGAGCTTGCCCGACTGACGCAGATCCCAGAGGCCGTAGCCGATGGGGAAGGCCAGGGCGATCACGATGCTCAGCGAGGGTCCGAGGCTGTCCGGCCCGCTGAGGCGGCTCAGGATGAACACTGGAATGATAATGTTGAAGGCGAGATTCGCCAGGAAGCTGCCGCGCGGCGGTGCACTGCCGGCAGGCCCTTTGGCGTTGGTGGGGCTGGTGTTGTTCAGGTTTTCGGTGCTCATGGTCTGGGCGCTGGTCCGACGATGGTCAGGAAGCCGGAGTATACGGGGATTGCAAAGCCGTGACGACGGGCAGTCTGTCGCCCGCGCCCCACTCCGCCCAGGCGCCATCGTAAACGCCAATATCCTCCCAGCCGGCCAGATGCGCCGCGAAGGCAATGACACAGGCCGTGACGCCGGAGCCGCAGCTGGCGATCAGACGCGCCTGCGGGGAAGCGTGAGCAGACAGCAGAGCGCACAGCTGCGACAGGGGCTTCATGTGGCCGTCCTGCAGCAGCTGGTCGAAGGGCAGACTGCGGGCGCCCGGCATATGTCCGCCGCGCAGGCCCGGCCTTGGCTCCGGCGCTCGGCCGTAGAAGCGATCTGTCGAGCGGGCGTCCAGGATGCAGACATCCGGCGCTGTGGTTGCGCGCAATACCTCGCGCCAGTCGCAAACCAGCGCCGTCTGCAATCGGGCAATGAATTCGTGTCCCGCAAGGGGGGGCGGGATTCTTGTCGGCGCATCTCGATTCACGTCATGGCCGGCCCGTTTCCACGCTGGCAGCCCGCCATCGAGCACAGCCACCCGAGTGTGCCCCATGGCGCGCAGCATCCACCAGGCACGCGGCGCCGAGAAGATGCCGACGCTGTCGTACACCACGACCACGCTGTCTCTCTGCACGCCCAGACGGCGCATTTCCGTGGTGAACAGCGTTTCGTCCGGCAGCATGTGCGGCAACGGGGAGTCCCGGTCGCAGAGGCGCCCGTCGAAGTCGAAGAAGCGGGCATTGCCGATGCGCTCGGTCTGCCACTCGGCCTCGCCGTCGCGGCCCGCCGCAGGCATGTGCCAGCTGGCGTCCAGCAGCACCAGGGAAGCACCTGCAGCGTCGGACTGATTCATGGCAGAGGCGAGCCAGTCCACACTGACCAGTGCCGATTCCAGGGGGCTTGCGTTCATCGAATCTCCTGCGCGCCCGGTGGCGCCATGTTTTCTCAGCCCTTGAGCTTCATCTCGCGCACGATCTGCGCGAGTCGCTCGACGGCCGTGATCGACTCCTGCGGGTCGATATTTTCCTTGTCGTTGTTGAAATCGCCCTCGGCCTGCGCCTGCACCAGCAGGCCGTCGCGGCGCGGATACACCGAGACGCGGCGATCCCCATAGTGAATGCCATAGTGCACCTCGGGCTGGGGGATCAGCTTGCAGGTCTGGCCGCGCACCGCAATGATCGTGTCGTCGTTCAGCAGGGCGCGCGCGCCATAGCCCGTGCAATTGACGATGGTGCGCTCATCGATGGCGGCAAAATCGCTGCGATCATCCAGGGTCAGCGTCTCGATGCGGCCGCCGGCGCTGTGGAACTCCTCCAGCAGCAGGCGGGAGTAGCTCGCAATGTTGAACAGCAGGGCGGGCCGGCGCACGGTCGGACAGGCTGTACATGTCGCGCCACTCCACCGGATCACCCGCCACGCCCAGCAGTGCCTGATAGCGGCGAAAGGAATAGCGAGCCATGGCTTCCCAGCGCTCGGCGAAGGGCGCGGCAAACTCCGCAGTGCAGATGCGTGAATCCGGTGTCCAGGAACCTGTCGCAAACTGCGAGCGCACATGGGGTGGGCGTTCGCTGGCGTAGATGGTCACCTGCAGGCCGGCCTGCAGGGCCACCAGGGCGGTGGTCAGTCCGATGGCGCCGCAGCCGACGATGGCAATGCGCTGCGCCCCAGTGCTCTTTGCCAGCTGTGTGGCCAGCAGGCCGCTGCCCCATGACAGGGACCAACCGCTGCCGCCGTGCCCGCAGCGAGCGTGCCTCCCGCGGTCGCGGTGGAAAGCAGTGCGGCGGAACCGCGCAGGAACTGGCGTCTTTGCATGGAATCCTCGTGGGCGGCGCTGGGGCACTGCAGGCCCGTGCAGCCTGCTTGCGGAGCCCAGTCCGTCCGCTTCTTGACGCAGGAAGCGTGCCACGACTTGAGGTCAGGCGCCAGCCAGTACTTCCTGCGCTGTGCTGCCGCGCTGCTCGCCCCGGGCGCTTTTGAAAGCGTACATGGCCTTGTCAGCGTGGCTCATCAGGGCGTCGATGCTCTGCCCGTCTTCCAGCCACAAGGCTCCGCCTGCACTGATGCTCAGGGGCAGCGTGAGCCCCAGCAGGTGGGCATCACCGTTGATGCTGCGATGCAGGCGCGCCAGCGTATTCTGCAGGTCCTGGTATTTCTGAACGCCAGGCAGAATCAGCAGGAATTCGTCCCCGCCAAGACGCCCCGCCATATCAGCGTCACGAACGAAATTTCGCAGGCGACGGGCCAGTTCCTGCAGCAAGGCGTCACCGCAGGCATGGCCATGCTGGTCGTTTACCTGCTTGAAGCGATTCAGATCGATCAGAATGATGGCGAAGTGTGATTTTTCCCGCTGTGCCTGAGCCCGTACTCTAACCAGCGCCTCTTCCAGTCCACGTCTGTTGGGCAGTCCCGTCAGCACGTCTTCCCGAGCCATCGCCAGCATGCGCTGTTGGCTGCGGTAGTAGCAGGCCATGATCACGCCACTGCTCCAGCCGGCGATGGAGATCAGCATGATGGCAAAGGGCACGGCGGCGTAGCTGAACGTCTGCAGCTGGGCTTCGTCGGGCATGGCCCATGCCTGCAGAGCTCGTGCGCCGAAGGCCAGCCCGGCCAGGCTGATGAAGAAGGCGGTGATGCCGTAGACCTTGCGCTCGCTCCGCGAGGTGTTGCGCCATATCAGGGTGATGCTCGCGAGCACGGCCAGCAACGCGGTGGTGGCATCGGGCAGCACGATGCCGAGGCGAATATCGAGGTTGATGACCCAGCATGCCAAGGCGATCACGGCACAGATCAGCCACCAGCTCCGCATGCTCGGTGGGGAGATGAACTGCCGCAGCTGCAGAGCGCCAACCAGTGCCGTCAAGGCTGCGAACACGCGCAGAGCATCCACGCTGACGACACCAAGTTGCGACTCCTGTTCCGCAGTCGTGAGTCCAGCGTAGATGAGGAACGCAGCCAGGTTGACTGCCGAGCCGAGGCACCACAGACCGATGCCGGGCATCTGCCGGTCGATGAGCCAGGTAACAAGCATGGTCGCGCAGGAGAGGATTTGAATGAAGATGATGAGTATCACCATCGTTGGCAGGTGCAGGGTTTCCATCGACACGCTCGAAATAGGGTAAAGGTGGGCGCCAGTTTGAGATGCGCGGGAAGAATTGGTCAAATGTCGAGCGGGAAGGAATGGGGCAACATCGGCTGCATGAGCGCGATGATTGCTTGATAAACAATTAGCCAGGACACTGTTGCAGCAGAAGCAAAAAGGGCCTGCATTACTGCAAGCCCTTGTTTTGTATGGTAGCTATGCGTGGATTTGAACCACGGACATCAGCATTATGAATGCTGCGCTCTAACCAGCTGAGCTACATAGCCATTGTTTCTTGCGGCCGGTCTGACACCCCGATCCGTTTTGAGGCTGCGAATTCTGGCCACTCGCGCTTTTCTTGTCAAGATACGGCTGGATCAGACGTTGAAGCGGAAATGCACGACATCGCCGTCGTGCACGATGTATTCCTTGCCCTCCAGACGCCACTTGCCGGCGTCCTTCGCGCCCTGTTCGCCCTTGTATTGGATGAAGTCGGCATAGGCGATGACCTCGGCGCGGATGAAGCCCTTCTCGAAGTCGGTGTGGATGACACCTGCCGCCTGTGGCGCGGTGGCTCCCTGCTTGATGGTCCAGGCGCGCACTTCCTTCACGCCTGCGGTGAAATAGGTCTGCAGGCCCAGGAGCGCATAGCCGGCGCGGATCACGCGGTCGAGGCCAGGTTCCTCCATGCCCAGGTCCTGCAGGAACTCCAGCTTTTCGGCATCGTCCAGTTCGGCGATCTCGGATTCGAGCTTGTTGCAGATGGGCACCACGGAGGCACCCTCGGCGGCTGCGATCTCCCGCACGCGGTCCAGATGCGGGTTGTTCTCGAAACCGCTCTCGTCCACATTGGCGATGTACATGGTTGGCTTGACGGTCAGCAGGTGCAGACCATACAAGTCAGCCAGTTCTTCCCTGGCTAGATTCAGCATGCGCACCGGCAGCGCCTGGTTCAGGTGAGCGCGGACACGCTCGAACAGGGCCACCTGGCGCACGGCATCCTTGTCGCCGCCCTTGGCAATGCGGGAAATGCGCGCGATGCCTTTCTCCACGGTCTCCAGGTCGGCCAGTGCCAGTTCGGTGTTGATGACTTCGATATCGGCTGCCGGGTCAATGCGATCCGCCACGTGAATCACATTGGTGTCTTCAAAACAGCGCACGACATGGGCGATTGCGTCGGTTTCGCGGATATTGGCGAGAAACTGGTTGCCCAGGCCTTCGCCCTTGGAGGCGCCAGCCACCAGACCGGCGATATCCACGAATTCCATGGTCGTGGGGATGACGCGCTGGGGCTGCACGATGGCGGCCAGGGCTTCCAGCCGCGGGTCAGGCATGGGCACGAGTCCGGAGTTGGGCTCGATCGTGCAGAAGGGGAAATTCTCCGCCGCGATGCCCGCCTTGGTCAGTGCATTGAACAAGGTCGATTTGCCCACGTTGGGGAGACCTACGATGCCGCATTTGAAGCCCATGCTTGAATTCCTTGATTCGGTGTTCGTGTGCCGCGCTCAGGCGGGTTTGGTGTGCAGATTGTGCATGGCGTTCTGCCAGTCACCCTTCACCGCGTGGGGAAGGGTGCGGATCGCCAGATCGATGTCGCCCAGGATCACCTCCATCTCGTGTCTTGACGGGTCGCTGAGCACGTAATTTGCCACCTGGGCCTTGTTTCCCGGATGACCGACGCCGATGCGCAGACGATGAAAGTCCTTCTTGTCGCCCAGCGCGCTGATGATGTCGCGAATGCCGTTGTGGCCGCCGTGGCCGCCGCCGAACTTGAAGCGCGTGGTACCCACGTCGAAATCGATCTCGTCATAGGCCACCAGCATGTTCTGCGGGGCGATGTCGAAATAGCTGCAGAACGCGGCGACACTCTGGCCGCTGCGATTCATGTAGGTCGTGGGGAACAGCAGACGCACATCGTGACCGGCCAGGGATATCCTGCCGGTTTCGCCGAAGAATTTCGCCTCCGCGCGCAGCTCGCCATGCCAGTCGGCGGCTACGCGGGAAAGGAACCAGGCCCCTGCATTATGCCTGTTGTAGCGGTATTGCGGGCCTGGATTTCCCAGGCCCACAATCATCTTCAGTGCGTTGCCTTGCATGATGGAGGGTCCGCAGCGCAGCAGAGTGGTGTACAGGGATCAGGCAGCGCCTTCCCCTGCACCGCCACGGGGAGCCAGAACGGTGACCACGGCATTGTCAGCATCGTGACCATGGGCCAGGTCAACACTGGTGACGCCGGCAGGCAGCACGATCTGGGAGATATGCAGAGACTCGCCAACGCCCAGGTCTGTCATGTCGACTTCTATGTACTCGGGCAGGTCCTTTGGCAGACAGCTGATCTGCAGTTCGTTCAGGTTCTTGATGATGCTGCCGCTGCCCAGTTTCACGCCCTTGCACTTGTCTTCATTGATGAAGTGCAGAGGCACGGCCACGACGATGGCGTTGTCGGCGCTGACGCGCTGGAAGTCGGCATGCATGATGCGCGGCTTGGCCGGGTGACGTTGCAGGGCCTTGATCACCACTTGCTCGGACTTGCCATCCACACTCAGCGTGATGATGCGCGAAAAGAAGGCTTCGTTGGACAGGGCCTTATGAATGTCTTTGTGGGCGATGCTGATATTGACCGGCGCCTTGCCTTCTCCGTAGATGATGGCAGGAACCATGTCAGCCAGACGGCGCAGGCGGCGGCTCGCACCTTTCCCCAGATCCGTCCTTGCTGTTGCGTTGAGTTCGAATGCATTGGACATCGTGTATCTCCAGTAAGTGATGTTTCACAACATCGTCAGACCTTGCCCGGCTTGCGACCAGCCTGGCTCGGCGTTGTCCGGTACGGCAGCCAATCTGCCGATACCGCGTGTCTCGCCTGCTGTCCGCAAGGACCGGCAGACGCACCTCAGTGCGCTTTGACCCTGAATCAGGTGTTGTCAAACATTGCGCTGATGGATTCTTCATTGCTGACGCGACGGATGGATTCGGCGAGCAGTTTCGCCATGCTGAGCTGGCGCACGCGCTTGCAATTGCTGAATTCTTCGCTCAACGGAATGGTGTCGGTCACGACCAGTTCGTCCAGTGCCGAGTCGCTGATGTTTGCAAAGGCGTTGCCCGAGAGCACCGGGTGGGTGCAATAGGCCACCACGCGCGCGGCGCCGTGTTCCTTCAATGCTGCCGCCGCCTTGCACAGGGTGCCGGCGGTATCCACCATGTCGTCCACGATGAGGCAGGTGCGACCCTGCACTTCGCCGATGATATGCATCACCTGGGCTTCATTGGCCTGGGGGCGACGCTTGTCGATGATGGCCAGGTCCACGTTCAGGTTCTTGGCCACGGCGCGGGCACGTACCACGCCGCCCACATCTGGCGACACCACGGTCAAGTTCTCGTATTGCTGGCGTTCGATGTCTTCGGTGAGCAGGGGCGAGCCGTAGACGTTGTCCACTGGGATGCTGAAGAAGCCCTGGATCTGCTCGGCGTGCAGGTCGACAGTGAGCACGCGGTTCACGCCCACGGCCACGATCATGTCGGCCACCACCTTGGCGCTGATGGCCACGCGCGAGGAGCGCACGCGGCGATCCTGACGGGCGTACCCGAAGTAGGGGATCACGGCAGTGATGCGGTTGGCCGAGGCGCGATGCAGGGCATCGGCCATCAGCAGCAGTTCCATCAGGCTGTCATTGGTGGGGGCACAGGTGGGCTGGATGATGAAGACATCCTTGCCGCGCACGTTTTCCTTGATCTCGACATTCACTTCGCCGTCGCTGAACTTGCTGACAGTGGCTTCGCCCAGGGGAATGCCGATGTGTCTGGCGATCTTGTCTGCCAGCACGGGATGGGCGTTGCCGGTGAAGACCATCAGGTTGTTTGCCATTTGAGAGGTGTCCTTCGCAGACTGCGTGGAATCAGAGCTGCTTGTTGTTGTCAGGCTTGAGATATGCGATCCGCCCGTCGTTCAGGGTTATTGCGGGGACTTGCCGAGGGTGCTGCGCCTGGAGGGCGCGTGCACCTGGGACGTATTGAATATGGCAGGGGTGGCTGGACTCGAACCAACGCATGCAAGGATCAAAACCTTGTGCCTTACCAACTTGGCGACACCCCTAAAACTATGCATGTTTTGCGAATGCCTTCGCTGCAGCCTGAATTCTAACTGGGGCTCAGCGCCTGGCTGCGCTGCAGTCCGCGGGCGGTGAAGCCCCTCCAGTGCAGGGGAAGTTGTGCCAGAACGGCGCTGGCCTGCGCTTCCGAATCGAAGCCTGCGAAGACGCTGGCTCCGGTCCCCGTCATTCTTGCCTGGCCGAATCGAGCGAGCCACACGAGGGCTTCATCGACCGGCGGGTAGAGGCTTCTGACGAGATTTTCACAGTCGTTTCTGGTCTGCCCAGCCAGAAAGGCGGCCATTTTGATGGCACTCGTGTGCCGTGTCAATTGCTCGCTGGAAAAAATGTCCCGTGTGGAAACGTGGCAATCCGGGCACAGAACCACGAAGAATTTCGGTGGCAGAGTGATCGGTGTCAGGCGTTCGCCGATGCCTTCCGCCCACGCGGATTCGCCCTTTACGAAGAGTGGGACATCTGCCCCCAAGCGCACGCCAAGGGTGCTCAATCGCTCCGTCCCCAGCTGTGTTTGCCAAAGGCGATCGAGGCCCAGCAGGGTGCTCGCCGCATTGGAACTGCCACCACCGAGACCTGCGCCCATGGGGATGCGCTTGTGCAGGGTAATGTCGGCACCCTGCGTGCAGCCCGTGGCCTCACGCAAGGCACGGGCAGCGCGCAGGATCAGGTTGTCGTCATTGGCCAGCTCCGGGACGGCTGTGTGCAGTCGCAGATCGCCATCGTCGCGTGAAGCGATCTCCAAAGTGTCGCCAAAGTCGATGAGCTGGAAGATCGTCTGCAGCTCGTGATAGCCGTCGGGGCGGCGCCCGGTGATGTGCAGGAACAGATTCAGCTTGGCTGGCGAGGCGATCTGCAGCGTGGCGGTCATGGTGAGTTCTGCAGGGTCCAGTCCAGACGCACGAAATCCAGGCGCAGAGGCGGTTTCTCGATGCGGATGCGCGTGGGCAGCGACTGCGTTGCGTAATTGGTGTAGCCGAGGTACTGCACCATCCAGCCATCCTGCTCCAGTGCGATCAGATGATTCTCTGCGTTGAATGAGGGAGTGCTGATGTCATCCGGGGCAGGCAGGCCCTTGATCCAGTAGCGCAGCTTGGCCACCGGCAGGTCGTAGCCCAGCTGCTCCAGAACCAGAGCCTCCGGGGTCGCGGCCCGCAGGGGTGCCTTGCCTTCCTGCACCAACACCACCTCGCCGGGTCGGCCGGTGATCTCGGTGGCGCCGGCATTGAGCGTGCCCCAGAGATTGATGACATAGATCTCATCCTGCTGGCGCCAGCGGATGCGTGAGGAGTGGGATTCCCTGTCGTCGCGCACGCCGATGCGGCCGGTGAATTCCCATTGCGTCATGGATTCGAGCAAGACGCGCCGCGCTTGCCAGTCGTCGTTGACCGGCGCGTCCATGCGTGGGGTGCTGCTGCAGGCGGCGAGTCCCATACAGAGCAGCAGGGACACCAGGGGGGAGGACGAAAGTCTGCTCAACTGCCGGCCCCGTTGCGCAGGCGTTCGACGGTATCGAGCAGGATGCGGCTCTCGGGGTTCTCGCGCAGCGAATTGTTCCAGACGCGGTTGGCCTCGCTGCGTCGGTCCATCATCCAGAGCACTTCGCCAAGGTGGGCAGCGACTTCCGGATCGGGAAACACCGCAAAGGCGCGTTCGAGATTGGCCAGGGCCTCTTCGTAGCGCCCCAGCTTGTACTGCGCCCAGGCCAGGCTGTCGATGATGGCCGGATCTTGCGGGGCGGCGGCAATCGCGCGCTCCAGCAGCGCGAGCGCTTCGCTGTAGCGGTCTGTGCGATCGGCGAGTGTGTAGCCGAGCTGGTTGAGCGCCGTGGCATTTTCCGGTTCGAGTTCGATGATCCGTCTCAGGTCTTCCTCGACCCTGGCCAGATTACCGCGGCGGTCGCTGACCAGCGAGCGGGCGAACAGCAGGTCGATGTTGTCGACGTAGACCTGCAGGGCCTCGGTGAGGCGGGCGTCGGCGCGCTCGAGCTGGTTGGCGCTCATGAGGGCGTCGACTTCCACCGACAGCAGCATCAGCTCCAATTCCGGGCGGCCGTTGGAAACTGCCAGCATGTGAGCATGAGACTCGTCGTAGCGTCCCTCCTGCACCAGCAGGCGCACCGCCTGACGCTGAGCATTCAGGTAGCTGGAAAAGGCCGGCTCCACTTGCAGGTAATGATCGATGGCGGCGGCGGGGCGGCCCTGATTTTCGTCGATGTAGCCCAGGTAGTAGTGGGTCTCGTTGGGGCGTACACCGGCATTCTGCAGGCGAATCAGATAGCCGCGGGCCGTGTCGAGGGATTCCAGCTCCAGCTCCAGCAGGGCGAGCGAATAAAGGGTTTCGTAGTCATCCGGGGCCATGCGGGCGAGCGTCTGAAACTGCTCGCGGGCCTCCTGGAGCTGGCCAGTCTGCACCAGGATGCGGCCATAGTTGAAACGGATCAGCCGATGTTCGGGATAAAGGTCGATGCCTTCCTCGAGCAGCTCCAGCGTGCGCTCCATCTGTTCGAGCTGCAGGTGCAGCTGCGCTTCCATCAGCAGGATGCGGGCGGAATCGCCATGCCGTTGCTTGTAGAGATTCAGTTCCGCCAGGGCTTCGGCGTGCTGATTGCTCTGTTCCAGCAGTTGCATCACGGCGTAGTGCAGCGTCTCATGTTCCGGGAAGCGTGCGTGCAACTTCTGGAACTCGGCGAGCAGGCTGGCACGCTGTTCCGGTAGCAGATACTGAGTGCGACCGGAAATGACAGAGAAATCCAGCTCGCCGCCCATGGCAAGGATGCTGCCCATGTGCTCCATGGATTCCTCGAGCATGCCGGCTTCCAGCAGCTGGAAGGCCATGACGAGGTGCGCTTCCTCGGAGTCCGGCTCGATGTCCAGCCACAGGCGGCCGAGGGCAATCATGGTGTCTGTGTCTTCGGCGGCTGCCGCGAACTGGCTGGCCCGGCGCACGATCGACAGGTCTCGCGTCTCGGCGGCCAGGGCGAAATAGTCGCGCACGGCCTCGGGCAGATAGCCGCGCTGACCGGCCAGTTCATTGACCAGAGCCCGGTTGAGCTGTTCCGTCGTGAAATTGCCGTATTCGATGGGGGCAGGCGCAGGCTGCGCGCTGACGGTGTTCGTCTCGGTTGCCTGCTCGGGCAGCGGCGCCGGGTCGGGCATGCTCTGGCAGGCGCTGAGGGCTAGCGCCATGGCAAGGGTCAGAAGTGCAGGAGCAGGATGCATCATGGGCTGTCGGACACCGGGCATGGAGCAGGAAACAAAGGGCTCGCAATGGCGCGCAAGTACTGGGAAAAACGGGATTCGCACGAGTGCGCGGCAGTGTAACTGCATTGTCGTGAAGTTCACAACACGCGCTCCCTCTGGCCTGCAGCCGCAATGGCTGCCATATTCCAGTTGGGAAGTCCCGGGCTAATTTAGTACCATACCCCGCTTTTTCCGCATGCAGTTCTGCTGTTCCCGTCTGGCAAGAGGCCCTATGGCGCTGGTTCTACTCGGTATCAATCACAACACCGCGAACATCGATTTTCGCGAGCGCGTGGCATTTCCGCCGGAAAAGGTCGCGGACGCCATTCAGGGGGCGACTGCCCTGCCCGCGCTGGACGAAGTGGTGATTGTGTCCACCTGCAACCGCACAGAGCTGTATGCCCAGGTGGATATGGGCGACGCTGCAGGCACCGAGTCGGATGCGCAGATAGAAGACGAACAGCTGCGGGCGCAGGAGCTGCGCCTGCTCGACTGGCTAAGCCAGTACCACGGCCTGGATCGCGCCGAGGTGCAGCGTTGCACCTACTTCCATTGGCAGCAGGATGTCGTGCGGCATCTAATGCGTGTGGCCTGCGGCCTGGACTCGATGGTGCTGGGCGAGCCGCAGATCCTGGGCCAGATCAAGTCGGCCTATGCCGTATCGAAGGAGATGGGCGTAGTCAGTGGCACCCTGGGGCGCGCTTTCCAGGAAGCCTTCAGCATTGCCAAGCAGGTGCGCACCGACACGGCCATCGGCGAGAACCCGGTGTCCGTGGCCTATGCCGCCGTCACTCTGGCCGAACAGATATTTTCCAATCTCGCCAGTCTCAACGCCTTGCTGATCGGTGCCGGGCGCACCATCGAGCTGGTGGCCCGGCATCTCACGGACAAGGGCGTCAAGCACATCGTGGTGGCCAATCGCACGCTGCAGAACGCCGTGGAATTGGGTGAAAAATTCGGCGCTACCGGTGTTCTGCTGTCGGACATTCCCGAACAGCTGGTCAGGGCCGACATCGTGGTGTCCTCTACCAACAGCCAGCTGCCCCTGCTCGGCAAGGGGGCGGTAGAGAGCGCGATCAAGCGGCGACGTCACAAGCCCATGCTGCTGGTGGATCTGGCCGTGCCGCGCGACATCGAGCCGCAGGTCGGCGAGATCCCCGATGCCTATCTCTACAGCGTTGACGACATCCGCGATGTCATCGAAGACAACGTCAAGAGCCGCACCGAAGCCGCCGCCCAGGCCAGCGCCATCATCGAGCGCGGGGTGCAGGAGTATCAGCGTCGTCTGCGTTCGCTCAATGCCGTGGACACCTTGCGCGCCTTCCGCGAAAAGGCCGAGCAGCAGCGCGACCGTGAGGTGGAGAAGGCCCTGCGCGCGCTGGAAAAAGGTGAGCCGCCAGTCCAGGTCGTGGAAGCCCTGGCGCGTGGCCTCACCAACAAGCTGATCCACTCGCCCAGCGTACAGATGAAGAAGGCCAGCGCCGATGGTCGCGACGACGTGCTGCTGCTGACCCGCGAACTGTTCGAACTGGATGGTCCCTCTGAATGATCAAGGAATCGATACTGCACAAGCTTGCCAACCTGCGAGACCGCTACGAGGAGCTCGAGGCCTTGCTCAGCGATGGCGAGGTCATTGGCAATCAGGAGCGCTTTCGCGCGCTGTCGAAGGAATTCGCCGAACTCGAGCCTGTGGTGAAGGGCTTCATCGCCTATCAGCAAGTGCTTGAGCAGCTGCGTCAGGCCCGCGAGATGCAGAAGGACGCTGACAGCGACATCCGCGCGATGGCTGACGACGAAGTGCGCAGCATCGAGGCCGGGCTGGAAGCCGAAGAGTTGGCCCTGCAGAAACTGCTACTGCCCCGCGACGAGAAGGACAGCTGCGACATCTTCCTGGAAGTGCGCGCCGGCACTGGCGGCGACGAGGCGGCGATCTTCTCCGGCGACCTCTTCCGCATGTATTCGCGCTATGCCGAGACCCAGGGCTGGCGCGTCGAGATCCTGAGCGAGCGCACGGGCGAGCACGGTGGCTACAAGGAAATCATCACCCGCATCGAGGGCCGCAATGTCTACGGCCAGCTGAAGTTCGAGTCTGGTGCGCACCGCGTGCAGCGTGTGCCTGAGACCGAGACTCAGGGGCGCATCCACACCTCGGCCTGCACGGTAGCCGTGATGCCCGCGCTGGATGAGCTGGCCGAGATCGAGATCAACAAGGCTGACCTGCGGATAGATACCTTCCGTTCCAGTGGCGCGGGCGGTCAGCATGTCAACAAGACAGACTCCGCCATTCGCATCACGCACATTCCCAGCGGCATCGTGGTGGAGTGCCAGGACGAACGTTCGCAGCACAAGAACCGCTCCCGCGCCATGTCGCTGCTGCATGCCAAATTGAACGATCAGGCCCAGCAGGCGGCGGCGCAGGAAGTGTCGGACACCCGTCGCAAGCTGGTGGGCACGGGCGATCGCTCGGAGCGCATTCGCACCTACAACTATCCGCAGGGGCGCGTCACCGACCATCGCATCAACCTGACCGTCTACAAGCTGTCCGAGGTGATGGAGGGAGCGCTGGATTCGGTGATCCAGCCGCTGATCAACGAGCATCAGGCGGATCTGCTGGCCGAACTGGCGGAGTCCTGAGCGATGACCGCCATTAGCAGCGGACAGGCCCTGCGCATGGCGCAACATGCCCTGTTCGGGTCCGACACGGCGCAGATCGATGCCGAGCTGCTGCTGGCTGCTGCCCTGGGAGCCACTCGCGCCGGACTCTACGCCTGGCCCGAGCGGGCTTTGACGCCGGCCGAGCGCGGCCGCTTCGAGAGTCTGCTGGAGCGGCGCATCCTCGGTGAACCGGTGGCCTACATCCTGGAAGAGCGGGAATTCTGGACGTTGCGCCTGCGTGTGACCCCCGCCGTGCTGATACCGCGACCAGAAACCGAACTGCTGGTGGAAACCGCACTGGCGCTGGCCGCGCCGACGGGGGTCGAGGCCATGCGCATCGCCGATCTGGGGACTGGCAGCGGGGCGATCGCGCTGTCACTCGCCAGCGAGCGGCCGCACTGGCAGGTGCTGGCCACGGATCAGAGCGCGGCAGCCCTGCAGGTGGCCAGCGACAATGCCGTCCGGCTCGGCATCCACAATGTCGGTTTCCGCCAGGGCAGCTGGTGCGAGGCGCTACCGACAGGTCTGTTCGACATGATCCTGAGCAATCCCCCGTACATCGCGCCGGGGGATGGCCATCTGGGGCAGGGGGATCTGCGCTTCGAGCCCTCGAGTGCGCTGGTGGCCGCCGAACAGGGATTGGCCGATCTGAGGGCGATCTGCCACGCGGCCCCGCGTCATCTGGCGCCCGGCGGCTGGCTGCTGCTGGAGCACGGTTTCGAGCAGGGGCCCGCAGTGCGCCAACTGCTGGCCGAGGCGGGTCTTGGCGGCGTGCGCACTTTGGTCGATCTGAATGCACTGCCGCGCGTGAGCCTGGGCTGCCTCGAGATACAGGGCGATTGACTGCCGCGGCGTGCCTTGCCTCCGGCGCCCGACCATGACACACGAGTGAGGAAAACACCCATGCAGGACGAAGAACTGCTTCGCTACAGTCGCCAGATCATGCTGCCCGAGATGGATGTCGCGGGCCAGCAGGCGCTGCTGGATGCCTCGGTGCTCATCGTGGGCATGGGCGGTCTGGGCAGTCCTGCGGCCATGTATCTTGCGGCGGCCGGCGTGGGACACCTGCTGCTGGCAGACGACGACACGGTCGATCTGAGCAATCTGCAGCGCCAGATCGTGCACGGACAAGACAGCATCGGCCTGCCCAAGGTCGAGTCGGCCGCGGCAACATTGCGCCGGCTCAATCCGCATGTGCGCATTACTTCCCTGCAGCAGCGTCTGACGGAGGCGGATCTGGAGGCGCTGCTTCCCGGTGTGAGTCTGGTGCTCGATGCCTGTGACAACTTCAGCACGCGGTTTGCGCTCAACGCCGCCAGCGTGCGTCATCGTGTGCCGCTGGTCTCCGGGGCCGCCATCCGCATGGAAGGACAAGTGACGGTGTTTGATCCGCGCCAGACTGCCAGTCCCTGCTACCACTGCCTCTACCGCCAGGGCGATGACGAGCAGGCGAGTTGTGCCCGCAATGGCGTGATGGCGCCAGTGGTGGGCATCATCGGCGCGGTGCAGGCGATGGAGGCGATCAAGCTGCTCGCCGGCGTGGGCGAACCGCTGACAGGTCGTCTGTTGCTGCTCGACGCGGCCACCATGCAGTGGCGTTCCCTGCGTCTGCCGCGCGACCCGGCCTGTCCGGTCTGCGCTGCAGCCGCGGGTGCTGGGGCAGTCCTGCGCTATTGATGTTCAATGCCGTGCCGGCTATGATGCCAGCGCGCTTTTTGGAACGGCGTATAAGTTTCAGATTTTTAAGACATTATTGACCTTGATGGCGCCATGGGCGAGCAGTCTGGGTCACTCAACCGGCAGCAATGCCCGCGGCGTAGTTCCCTATGGAAAATGAATCAAGCAACCAGAAGACGAGCTTCTCGGCTTTCAATCTGGTTGAACCCCTGAACAAGGCCATCGCAGACCTCGGATTCACCCACTGCACTCCCATCCAGGCCCAGAGCCTCAAGTATTCCCTCCAGGGTCACGATGTCACCGGACGAGCCCAGACGGGCACCGGCAAGACAGCGGCCTTCCTCATCACCATCATCAACGATCTGGTCAGCAATCCCATTCGCGAGACGCGTTACATCGGCGAGCCGCGCGCCCTGATCATCGCGCCCACGCGGGAACTGGTGATGCAGATCGCCAGCGACGCGCAGAATCTTGCCAAGTACGCCGGCCTGCATATCGTGACCATGGTGGGCGGCGAAGACTATCAGAAGCAGCTGCGCGCGCTGGACAAGCGCCCGGTGGACATCGTCGTGGCGACTCCCGGACGTCTGATCGATTTCGTGCAGAATGACCAGATCTATCTGGGCCTGGTGGAACTGATGGTCATCGACGAGGCGGACCGCATGCTGGACATGGGCTTCATCCCCCAGGTGCGCGCGATTGTCGCTCGCACACCTGCCAAGGACTGCCGCCAGACGCTGCTGTTCAGTGCCACGTTCACGCCGGAGATACTGGAACTGACCAAGCGTTGGGCAATGGACCCGATCATGGTGGAGATCGAGCCGGAAAAAGTGGCCACCGACAGCGTCGATCAGATCGTCTATCTCGTCACCACCGAGGACAAGTACAAGTTGCTTTACAACCTGATCCAGGCGCAGGGGGCGGACAAGGTGATCGTGTTCAACAATCGCCGCGATCAGGTGCGCAAGCTGGCGGACAATCTGTACCGTCACGGCATCAACTGCGGGCTGCTGTCCGGGGAAGTTGCCCAGAACAAGCGGGTGCAGACGCTGGAGGCCTTCCGCGAAGGCAAGTTGCAGGTGCTGGTGGCGACGGACGTGGCGGGGCGTGGTCTGCACATCGACGATGTCACCCATGTGATCAACTTCAGTCTGCCGGAAGAGGCCGAGGACTATGTGCACCGCATTGGCCGCACCGGCCGCGCCGGCAATGTCGGTACGTCCATCAGCTTTGCCTGTGAAGAGGATTCCTTCTTGTTGCCGAACATCGAGGAGAAGCTGGGCCGCAAGCTGGCCTGCATCCGCCCGGATGACGCCCTGCTCACGCCGCCGCCACCCTTCTCACGCCCGACGAAGTTCGAGGCGCCGCCCAGGACTGGCGAGCGCAGTGGTGGTGGCAGATCCTCGGAGGGGCGCGGCCGTGATGGCCGCCATGGCGGGCGGGCGCCGCGACGCTAGTCGGGGCTCTTGTTCGAGCGAAGCGCGCCGGCCTGCTCCAGCAGTCGCAGATACTCCGTCGAGCGTCGATGCTTCGCCACATGATCGGCAAAGGTGCTGCCATCGACATGGCGCACATTGAGGTCGCGGCCGGCAGCCACGAAGAATCCGATGAAACGTTCGAAAGCATCGGGCAGCATGCCCCGATACGCCTTCTGCAGGATGTGATAATCCGCCGGCACGCCTTCGGGCGGCAGAAACTGCAGATAGCTGCGAATGCGCTCGTCAGTCCAGAATTCGTCACGGACCGCGGGTTGCGTTCGTTCCGCGCCGGTTTTCTTCTCTTCCATAGTCCGTTGCCGTCCTTCAGTGGGGCATCAGCCCTTGAGCTTGCTCAGCAGCAGGGCGTTGAGTTGTTCCGGGTTGGCCTTGCCGCGTGACGCCTTCATGGCCTGGCCGATGAAGAACGCAAACACCTTGTCCTTGCCGGCGCGGTATTGCGCCACCTGATCCGGGTTCGCCGCGATCACCTCGTCCACCAGTTTCTCGATGGCCCCGCTGTCGGTGACCTGCTTGAGCCCCTGGGATTCGATGATGTCGTCCACGCTTTGCTGATTGCCCAGCATGGCCTCGAAGACGGTCTTGGCGATCTTGCTGGAAATGGTCTGGTCTTTGATGCGGCCGATCAGTGCGCCCAGGCGCTGGGCACTCACAGGCGACTGTTCGATCTCCAGATCGCTCTTGTTGAGCAGGGCCTGTAGATCGCCGGTCACCCAGTTGGCCGACAACTTGGCGTCGCCGCAAAGACGGGCCACGTCTTCGAAGTAATCGGCCATCGCGCGACTGCTGGCGAGCACGCCGGCATCGTACTCGCTCAGCGCATACTGGCTCACGAAACGCGCACGCTTGGCATCTGGCAGCTCGGGCAACTCGGCGCGCACCGCCTTGATGTAGGCCTCGTCGATCACCACTGGCAAAAGATCAGGCTCGGGGAAATAGCGGTAATCGTTGGCCACTTCCTTGCTGCGCATCGAGCGGGTCTCGTCGCGGTCGGCATCGTACAGGCGCGTTTCCTGGATCACGCGGCCGCCATCCTCGATGAGGTCGATCTGGCGCTGAGCCTCGTGCAGGATGGCTTTCTCGACGAAACGGAAGGAGTTGATGTTCTTGATTTCGGTGCGGGTGCCGAACTGCGTGGCACCGAGCTTGCGCACGGAGACGTTGGCGTCGCAACGCATGGATCCCTGCGCCATGTTGCCATCGGAGATGCCGAGGTAGCGGATAATGGAATGCAGCTTCTTCAAATAAGCCACGGCTTCGCGTGCGCTGCGCAGTTCGGGTTCTGACACGATTTCCAGCAGCGCGGTGCCAGCACGGTTCAGGTCAATACCGGAGAAACCCTGGAAATCTTCATGCAGGGATTTGCCCGCGTCTTCCTCGATATGAGCGCGGGTAATGCCGATGACCTTCTGTGTGCCGTCGTCGAGCGTGATCTGCAGACTGCCCTTGCCCACGGTGGGGAACTGCAGCTGGCTCACTTGATAGCCCTTGGGCAGATCGGGGTAAAAATAGTTCTTGCGATCGAACACCGAGCGGCGGCCGATCTCGGCGTCCACCGCCAGGCCGAACTTCACTGCCATGCGCAGAGCTTCCTCGTTCAGCACCGGCAGTGTGCCAGGCATGGCCAGGTCGTAGACGCCGGCCTGCGTATTAGGCGGCGCGCCGAAGGTGGTGCTGCTGCCGGAGAAGAGCTTGCTGCGTGTATCCAGTTGTACGTGTACTTCCAGGCCGATCACTGTTTCCCAGCTCATGTCTCAAACCTCCGGCTGCTGCAGATGCCAGTCCGTGTGCTGCTGGAACTGGTGTGCGATGTTGAGGACGCGGGCTTCGGCAAAGTTGTTGCCGACCAGCTGAATGCCGATCGGCAGTGGCCGGCCGTTGGAAGCCACGGCACTGCCGGCGGGAATCGAGATGCCGGGCAGGCCGGCCAGGTTGACGCCGATGGTGTAGATGTCTTCCAGGTACATCGTCACCGGGTCGTCGTTCTTCTCTCCCACCTTGAAGGCAGTGTGCGGCGTGGTCGGGCCGATGATGACATCGACATCCTGGAACGCCTTGTCAAAATCCTGCTTGATCAAGCGGCGAATCTGTTGCGCTTTGATGTAGTAGGCATCGTAGTAGCCGGCTGACAGTGCGTAGGTGCCGACCATGATGCGGCGTTTGACCTCGTTGCCAAAGCCCTCGCTGCGCGTGCGCTTGTACATGTCCTCGAGATTCGTCGGGTTGGCGCAGCGGTAACCGTAGCGCACGCCGTCGAAGCGGGACAGGTTGGCCGAGGCCTCGGCCGGGGCGATGACGTAGTAGGCCGAAACAGACAGGTGATTGTTGGGCAGGTCCACTTCCTTCACTGTCGCGCCCAGGCTTTCGAAGACCTTCAGCGCTGCCTGCAGCGCGGCCTCCACCTCGGCACCGAGGCCCTTGGCCAGATGCTGTTTCGGCACCCCGATGCGCAGGCCCTGCAGCGAGTCATTGAGCGTGGCCATGTAATCTGGAGCGGGCGTATCCACACAGGTGGAGTCGCGGCTGTCCGGTCCGGCCATCACATTCATCATGAGGGCCGCGTCTTCCGCACTCTTGCAGATGGGGCCGGCCTGATCGAGGCTGGAGGCGAACGCGATCATGCCCCAGCGCGAGATCCTGCCGTAGCTCGGCTTGAAACCGGTGATGCCGCAGAAGGCCGCCGGCTGCCGGATCGAGCCGCCGGTGTCCGTGCCCGTGGCCATGGCGCACAGATCCGCCGCCACGGCAGCCGCCGAGCCGCCGGAGGAGCCGCCGGGTACGCGTGCCGGGTCCCAGGGGTTGCGCACCGCTCCGAAGAAACTCGTTTCGTTGGACGAGCCCATCGCGAACTCGTCCATATTGGTCTTGCCCAGCGTCACGGCGCCCGCAGCGTTGAAACGCTCGACCACGGTGGCGTTGTAGGGAGCGACGAAATTGGCCAGCATCTTCGAGCCGCAGGTGGTCAGCACATCCTGCATGCAGAAAATGTCCTTGTGCGCCAGTGGGATGCCGGTCAGCGGCCCGTTCTCTCCGCGTGCCCGTCGCGCATCCGCGGCCGCCGCCTGCGCCAGCGCAAGCTCTTCCGTTACCGTGATATAGGCGTTGTACAAGTCATTGTGTGCGCGGATGCGCGCCAGGTAGTCCCGGGTGAGTTCGAGGCTGGAAAATTCGCCTCGGTCCAGTGAGCGGGAGAGTTCAGCGACCGTTCTGCGAGTCATGCTGGCATGTGTCCTTGATTGGTGAGGCGCGCCATGGCGCCGGATTATGAGCACTGAGGAGTGAAATGGTGTGTTCTGAACGGGCGATCATTCGATGACTTTCGGCACCAGGTAGAGACCATCCTGAGTGGCAGGGGCGATTCGCTGCAGGTACTCGCTCTGATCCACCTCGGTGACTTCGTCCCTGCGCAGGCGCTGGATGGCATCGAAGGGGTGAGCCAGGGGGGCGACATCCTGGGTATCAATGCTCTGCATATGATCGATCAGGGCGAGAATCGACGAGATTCTGTTGGCCACTTCCTGCGCCTCTCCCGCATCCACATGCAGACGTGCCAGGTGAGCGATTTTCTCGACGTCCGATCTTTCCAAAGCCATAGGAGATCTCTCTGAGTGGCCCTGAGTTGCCGCAGGCAACTCGGGGCGGGCCGATTCGCGGTTTTGCGGGGGGATTCCCCGTTTTGGGGCAATAATCGAATTGCAGCTTGCCCAATATCCCGGCCATTGCTAGAGTGCATGACTATCGCCGGAGAGGCCGTGATTATACGGGGAAGAGACCCGATCAAGGCAACAGTTTCAGGAATCGCAGGCAATCCGCCCAGCGCCGACGTTCCGCCGACATTCAGCTCCTTGTACGAATCCTCGCGCGCCACCTGAATGCTTTCATCCAGTCTGTGATCAGCGGCCCGCGCTCGCATTCCGGGAGTCCCCAGTTCCGAGGTTAACCAAAAGTCAATGTTCAAGAAATTCCGTGGAATGTTCTCCAACGATCTCGCGATCGACCTGGGAACTGCCAACACCCTGATCTACATACGCGGCCAGGGGATCGTCCTGAATGAGCCATCCGTGGTGGCGATCCGCACGCATAACGGGCAGAAGACTGTCACCGCCGTCGGTGCCGATGCCAAGCGCATGCTGGGACGCACACCGGGCAATATGACTGCCATTCGTCCCTTGAAGGACGGTGTGATCGCCGACTTCCAGGTCACCGAGAAAATGCTCCAGCATTTCATCAGCAAGGTGCACGAGAACAGCTTCTTTCCGCCGAGCCCCCGTGTGCTGGTCTGCGTGCCCTGCAAGTCGACCCAGGTGGAGCGACGCGCCATTCGCGAGTCGGTGGTCAGCGCCGGGGCCCGTGAAGTGCGTCTTATCGAAGAGCCCATGGCGGCTGCCATCGGCGCCGGTCTGCCCGTCGAGAAGGCCAGTGGCTCCATGGTAGTGGACATCGGCGGTGGCACCACCGAGATTGCCATCATTTCCCTGAACGGCATCGTCTATGCCGAGTCGGTGCGCATAGGCGGTGATCGCTTCGACGAAGCCATCATCACCCACGTGCGCCGAAACTACGGCAGCCTGATCGGGGATGCCACCGCTGAGCGCATCAAGAAGGAGATCGGCTGTGCCTTCCCCTCGTCGGGCGTGCTGCGTGAAATCGACGTTCGCGGCCGCAATCTGGCCGAAGGGGTCCCACGCAGCTTCACTTTGAACAGCGACGAAATCCTCGAAGCCCTGCAGGAGCCGCTGTCTGCCATCGTGCAGGCCGTGAAGAGTGCGCTTGAGCAATCGCCGCCCGAGCTCGCCTCTGATATCGCTGAAAGCGGCATGGTGCTGACCGGTGGCGGTGCGTTGTTGAAAGATCTCGACAAGCTGCTGTCCGAAGAGACAGGACTGTCCGTCATTGTGGCCGAAGATCCGCTCACCTGCGTGGCGCGCGGGGGCGGCAAGGCCATGGAGTTGATGGACGCCAATGACATGGATTCATTGACCATTGAGTAAACGCGTCGGGGTTTTGCCATCAAGACACTATTCATCAAGGGCGTGTCGCTGGAGTACCGCATCGCGGCGATCGTGGCGCTCTCGCTGGCTGTCATGTTGGCAGACAGCCGTTTTGACTATCTCGACAGAGTTCGCTTTGCCCTCGGCTTCCTGACTGCCCCGATCTTCTGGGTGGCCGATACTCCTGCCCGTGTGTCCTATTGGATCGACGACGTGTTCGTCTCGCACAGAGACTTGCTCGCCGAGAACCAGAGCCTGCGCGAGGAGCTGCTGTTCGCCCGGCGCGAGCTGCAGCTGCTCGCTGGTCTGGCCAGCGAGAACCAGCGGTTGCGTGCCTTGCAGGAGGCTTCCGACAGTGTCGAGGGGCACATCCTCACCGCCGAGATCATCAATATCTCCAGCGACCCCGGCTCGCGCCGCGTGCTCATCAATCGTGGCGCCCAGCATGGTGTGCAAGCCGGCCAGGCTCTGCTCGATGCCTACGGGTTGATGGGACAGGTGGTGGAAGTGCTGCCCTTCACCAGCTGGGTCATGCTGATCACCGACTCGCGTCACGGCACGCCGGTGCAGGTCAATCGCAGCGGCGAACGGGCCATTGCCCGCGGCAGTCGCGGCGAGATCCCCGAGCTGGAACTCGAATATGTGCCGGACACCAGTGACATCGTGGCAGGGGATCTTCTGGTCAGCTCCGGCCTGGGTCAGCGCTTCCCCAAGAACTACCCTGTAGCTGAAGTCACCAGTGTGGTTCACGACCCGGGGCAGCCCTTTGCCATCATCAAGGCGCGGCCGCTTGCGCAGATGGATCGCACCCGTCATGTGATGTTGCTCGAACTGCCGGTGAAAGAGGCAGAAGTGGCCCCTCTTGATGGCAGTGTGCCGGACTGGATCGACGTGACCAAGGCCCGGGAGCACGAGACGGGCGTCGGTGCCGATCCGACAAGCGACGTCGAATCTGATCCTGCTGCCGCTTCTCGGGAAGCTGCGCTGGCAACTCCCGGCAGTGATGCGCCGACTGATCTCGCTGCTGGGCAGACGGCAGAAACGCTTTCCGATGAACCCGTCGAAGACATGCCATTACCCTCGGAGCTGGCCGACATCGTGCCCGAACTTCCGGCGGGACAGGACTGACCGGATGGAGCAGAAAACCAATGCCACATGGGTGGTCTACCTCACTTTCATGGTCGCCTTCCTGCTGTCGGTCGTGCCCTTTCCGGAGTGGGCACTGGACTACAGGCCGCAGTGGGTGGCGATGGTGCTGATCTACTGGGCCATGGCGCTGCCCTATCGAGTCGGTATCGGCTTCGCCTGGGTGACCGGTCTTCTCGTCGACATTCTCGACGGCTCTCTGCTGGGGCTCAATGCGCTGGCGCTGGCTGTAATCGCCTACATCACCCTGAGCCTGCATCAAAGGCTGCGCATGTTCTCCTCCCTGCAGCAGAGCGGCGTGGTGCTGGCCATGACCGGTCTCTATCTGATGATGACCCACTGGATGAAGATCGCGGCGAATCAGGCTGTCACCTCCGATCTTTTCTTCCTGCTCGGTGCCCTGTCCAGCGCATTCCTCTGGCCGTGGTTGTTCGTGCTGCTGCGGCAGATGCGCCGCAGTTTCAGCGTCCGCTAGTTTCAGCAGGAGCCCCATGTCCCTTTCAGTCCCGTCCGCAAGCTCCGCCCTCGTGCTGGCCTCGGCCTCGCCTCGGCGCATGGAGTTGCTGCGTCAGATCGGCGTCGTCTTCACGGTGGTCGAACATCAGGTGGATGAAGCCACTCGAGAAGGAGAAGCGCCGCAGGACTACGTGCAGCGGCTTGCGCTGGAAAAGGCTCGCTCGGCGCAGGCTCTCATGTCCGGGCTCCATTTGCCGGTGCTCGGTGCCGACACCATAGTGGTATGTGCCGGCCGGATCCTCGGCAAGCCGCGTGATCGTGAGGATGCCATGCGCATGTGGCAATTGTTGTCCGACACTGAGCATCAGGTTTACTCGGCCGTGGCGCTGTGTCAGGGCGAGCGATCGGAAGGTCGAATGTCCTGCACTCAGGTACGCTTTCGTGCGTTGAGTGTTCAGGACTGCGCCCATTACTGGGCCAGCGGCGAACCGGCGGGCAAGGCGGGTGCCTATGCCATCCAGGGGCTGGGTGCCTTGTTCGTGCAGTCCATGACGGGCAGTTACACCGGGGTGGTGGGATTGCCCTTGTTCGAAACTGCGCAGTTGCTGGCCGCATTCGCAGTGCCCACTGCTCTGGATGCCGGCCCCGGGAGGCCTTGATGAGCGAAGAAATCCTGATCAATGTCACTCCCATGGAGACCCGCGTCGCCCTGATCGAGAATGGCCTGCTGCAGGAAATCTTCGTGGAGCGGCCGCACAGCAAGGGCCATGTCGGTGACATCCACGTCGGCAAGGTGGTGCGCGTCATGCCGGGCATGGAGGCGGCTTTCGTCGACATTGGCCTCGAGCGTGCTGCGTTCATTCATAGCGCCGACATCTCGCCCATCAGTCCCGAGGGCTTCGAGGTCCGCGATCCGAATCCGGCTCCCATCCAGAACCTGGTGCGCGAAGGGCAGATGATCGTGGTCCAGGTGGTGAAGGACCCTATCGGCACGAAAGGCGCGCGGCTGAGCACTCACTTGACCCTGCCCTCGCGCAATCTGGTTTACCTGCCCCGCAGCACCCATTTCGGCATTTCCCAGCGCCTGGAGAACGACGAGGAGCGTGCGCGCCTGAAGGCTGTGGTCGAGCAGGCCATCGCGCAGGAGGACATGCAGGGGCGGGGCGGCTTCATCATCCGCACGGCGGCAGAGGGTGCCACGCTGGACGATGTGCTGGAAGACATCCGCTTCCTGAAGAAGCTGTGGACAGCTGTGGAGCGACGTATCGCAGAGGACCGCGACGCGCACATTGTCTATCGCGATGTGCCCCTGTACATGCGGGCGATGCGGGATCTGATCACGCCACAGATCGAGAAGATTCGTGTGGACACCAAGGCCGCCAGCGACGAGATTGCAAGCTTCATAGACGACTTCATTCCTGAATTTCGCAATCGACTGGAGTTGTATGCTGGCGAGCGCCCGATCTTCGATCTGTACGGCATCGACGACGAGATCAACAAGGCGTTGGGGCGTGAGGTGAAATTGAAATCGGGTGGCGACCTGATCATCGATCAGACCGAGGCCATGACCACCATCGATGTAAACACTGGTGCCTACCTGGGCAGTCGCAATCACGCCGAGACGATCCTCAAGACCAATCTGGAAGCGGCCACGGCCATCGCGCGGCAGCTGCGCATTCGCAATCTCGGTGGAATCATCATTCTTGATTTCATTGACATGCAGGACGCGGAACATCAGCGTCAGGTGTTGCGCACTCTGCACAAAGCGCTCGAGAAGGATCATGCCCGCACCACCATCACCGGCATGTCCGAGCTGGGGCTGGTGGAGATGACGCGCAAGCGCACGCGCGAGAGTCTGGGACAGCTGCTGTGCAGCGAGTGCCCGGTGTGCAAGGGCCGTGGCCGCATGAAGACCGCCGAGACGGTGTGCTATGAAATCTTCCGGGAGATCCTGCGAGTCGCGCGCGCGTACGAGAACGATGTAGTCCTGGTCATGGCTGCCCAGGTGGTGGTGGACAGGCTGCTGGACGAGGAGTCCAGCGCGGTGGCGGACCTGGAAGAATTGACCGGCAAGACGGTCAGGTTCGAGGTGGAACCCATGTATACTCAGGAGCAGTTTGACGTTGTGCTGTTCTAGCCGGGGCCGGACACACAGCAAGCCGGGGCGAGCGTGCCGTCCGCGCCATGTCGCAGGTGCCGAGCTGAAGTCACGATGATCCTCACTGCAATCAAGAAGACAATCTCGCTGTTCATCACGCTGGCGCTGACCCTGCTGATGCTGGTGGCCATCTATGTCAGCGTCGGACGGCAGCTGCTGCCCTTTGCGGCGCAGTATCGGGAAGATGTCGAAGCCGGGCTGTCGGCGAGTCTGGGCCAGCAGGTGCAGATCGGCGTGCTGGAAGGCAGCTGGCGGCGTTTCAACCCCGTGCTCTCCCTGCAGCAGGTATTGATCTTTCCTTCTGTCTCCTCGTCCAGCGAGCAACTGGTCCTGCTGGACAATCTCACGCTGGAACTCGATGCCGTGAACAGTCTGCTGCAGAGGCGGCTGGTGCTGCGCGCGATTGACATCCGCAATCCCGAACTCACGTTGCACGAGGATGCGGCGGGTCGGTGGCAGCTGTCTGGCTTTGTCGCGAATCCTCAGGTTGAAATGGATCCGGATCAGCTGCTGGCACTCGCCGCGCGGGTCAACAGTCTCGGTCTGAGCGATCTGCGCCTGACGTTGCTGCGCCACGATGGTCGGCGCACCAGCTTCGAGCGCAGTCGTCTGCAGCTGCAGAACCAGGGTGCGCAGCGCTTTCTGCACTTGGAGCTGGTGCAGTCCGGGGTGGCCGGATCGGTCGCAATTGCCGCGGAGTTGACGGGCAGCACGCTGGCGCAGCTGGATGGCACACTGCACGCGAGACTGCCACAGACTGATTATTCCGGAATATTGCAGGGGCTGACGCTTGGTGGCGTGCAACTGGGGGCGCTCGCCGGCGGTGGGGAAGTGTGGGCGAGCCTGCAGGCGGGGCAGGTGCAGTCCGTGCAGGGCAGTGTGGCGCTGCAGCGCGCCGAGCTGTTGCGTCAGACAGGCGGGCAGGCTGTGGCGCTTGACGAGGCGCGGGCCGACATCTTCTTGCGCCGGCTCGAGGGCGTGCCTGGCTGGGAGTTCTGGGCTCGAGATCTGAGTCTGCAGCATGAGTCCATCGAGTGGCGGGACAGTCTGGCGTACGCCAGGTTCGTCCCACAGCAGTTCCTGGAGGTGCAGGCCGATCGCGTGAATCTGGGGCTGCTCACAGCCGTGGTCACGCGTCTGGACGTGCTATCGCCACCTGCCGATGCACAGCTCACCGAGCAGAATCCACGTGGTGAACTCGAGCAGCTGTCCCTGCGCTGGCTGTTCCCGGCTGTGGCTGAGGCGGATGTTGCGAGTGCCGAGCCACGTCTGCATGTTTCCGCCAATCTGAACGATGTGAGTCTGAATGCGCGCACCGGCGTGCCGTCACTGTGGGGCATGGACGGTTTCGTGGAGATGAGTCTGGATGCAGATTCGCAGCACTTGCGCGGCGTGGCGGAAGTGGACAGCAGGCGCTTCATGATGCAGTTGCCGGATCTGTTCACGGATGTCTGGGCCTTTGACCGCGTGAACGGACGGGTCGAATTCGCTCTGGACCTGACACAGGGCCAGCATTTGCGTCTGGTGAGCAGCGTCATCGTTGCCGAGAACGAGATGCTCAAGGGCCACGCCAGATTCGCTACCGACTTTCGCAGGACCTCCGAGACCGACCGCAGTGCCACGCTGGAGCTCATGATCGGACTTGCTGAGGCTGACATCAGCCGCAAGTCTCTCTATCTGCCACGTGGGCCGCGCGTGCGACAGAACCTGCGCGATGTGATGGACTGGGTTGACGGGGCGATTGTCGATGGCCGGGCCTTCAACAGTGGTCTGATCTTTCGCGGCTCCATGCTGCCTGGGGCTGCACCCGAAAGCCGCACCATGCAGCTCGTCTTCAATGTCGAAGACGGCACGATGGTGTACGGCCGGGACTGGCCGGCACTCGAGCGTTTGCAGGGCCATGTGGTGATTGCGGATCGCAACATCGATATACACGTGGATTCCGGTGAGACCCTGGGGCTCGCCTTCGATGCCACTGCCGCCGCTATCCGTCCCGACTTGCAGGGGCAGGGCAGTTGGCTGAGCGTCACAGGGCTGGGCCGGGGAACTGCCGAGCAAGCGATCGATTTTCTCGCTCAGGCGCCGGCCACACGGGGCGTCGGCAGTCTGCTGCAGACTTGGGAAGGGCGCGGAACGCTGAACGTGGGGTTGGGGCTGAGCTTCCCGCTGGCGGTACCTTCGGCCACGCCGGTTGTCGATGTGCTGGTGCAGCTTCAGGACAACAGCCTGTTCATTCCCGAATTCGATCTTCGCTTCGATGACATCGGCGGAGCGCTGCACTTCAATACGCAAACCGGACTGCAGGGCAGCGGGCTGCAGGCACAGCTGTTTGACCGACCGGTCACGGTGGCGCTGAGCAGTATCGCGGACGCATTGCGCACCAGTTCCACCCGTGTGGACATACAGGGCGCTGTCGGCGTCGACGCGCTGGCTCGCTGGCCGCGGCAGAGTCGCTTCGTCGTGGACCTGTTGTCGCGTGTGCAGGGGGAGATGAACTACGTGGCGCGGCTGGATATCGTGCAACCCGCTGTCGATGCGGATGCCGCTGCCCTCGGTACCGCGAGGCGCAGACTGAGCATTGAGTCCAACCTGCAGGGGGTGGCGCTGGAGTATCCGGCGCCCTTCGCCAAGCCGTTGTCGGACAGCATGGGCTTTCGGTTGGGCATCGACTTCCTGGAAGATCGCCAGCAGATCCAGGCTGGTCTGGCCGATCTGGTGTCACTCACTCTGGGGGTGGCCGGTGGCAGTGTGCGTGACGGACTGGTCTATCTCGGAGCGCAGGACCAGTCACTGAATGTTCGCCGCCTCAATGCCAGTGCCCCGGGCATCGACGTGGTGGGCAGTCTGCCTGTACTGCAGTTGGACGAGTGGATCGCCGCGCTTGCTGGCAAAGATGGCAACTCGGGCAATGCCACAACGGGTTTCAGTACACTGCGCGACGTTCTCAATCTTGCCGATGTGACCATCGGGGAATTGCAGGCATTCGGCCAAACGGTCCCGGCTCTCAATGTCCAGGTCTCGCCGACCGAGCGTGCGTGGCACCTGGCGCTTTCCAGCGACGTGCTGGCCGGCGAGATTGACCTGCCCTATTCTCGCAGCCTGCCGCTGGAAGTGGCGCTCCAGCACCTGCACCTGCCGGCGCCCCCCGAGCCCGAGCCGCCCGAGCTGGACCCTGCTCGGGCCGACTTCATGGGACCGCCCGAACCGCCTGAGCGCGAGGATGCTCTGCAGAGCATAGATCCGCGCCGCTTCGTCGCCATGCGCTTCGCGGTGGACAGCATCATGCGCGGGGAAGCGGACTACGGTCGCTGGTCCTTCACGCTGCATCCGACGCCGGCGGGGGCCGAGTTCACCGATGTGCTGATCGATGCCCGGGGGTTGCGCGTCGGACGCGAGGGGGAAGAGGGACGATTCCTGTGGACCTTCGACGGCGAGCGTCATCACAGCTACATGAACACAGTCCTGGAGGCCACGGACATAGGCAGCGTGCTGAGCGCCTTCGGCTACGCCCCCAGCCTTCAGAGCAGCAGTGCGCTGTTCAATGCCAGTCTGGACTGGCCGGGCAGCCCGGCCTTCTTCGCCTCCAAGTCACTCAGTGGCCACCTGGACATGCGTATCGCGGAGGGTCGTTTCCTGCAGGGCAATGACGGTGCGGCCAACAGCGCCCTGAAGCTGATCAGCATCATCAATTTCGATGCCGTGGTGCGGCGCCTGCGTTTCAGCGACGATCTGCTGCGCAGCGGGCTTTCTTACGAGCAGATATTGGGGGAGGTCAGTCTCAATCAGGGCATCGTGAGTATCCAGGATCGGCTGCAGATCATTGGGCCGGCCAGTCTGTTCCAGATCACCGGCGACGTTGACCTGGCACGGCAGACCATCGACGGCAGCATGTACATCACGCTGCCCATCAGCGACAACATTCCCTGGCTCAGCGGAATCGCGGCGCTGAACAATCTGATCAACTGGCAGCTGGCAGTCGGCGTGTTCTTGTTCGACCAGATCTTCGGGGATCAGGTGGACAGTCTGACCAGTGCGCAGTACACCCTGCAGGGGCCTTGGGCCGGCCTGGAGCCACGCTTGAATCAGGTGTTCGGCGCTCCCGCCACCGAGTCGGCGCCGACCGGCCCGGCGGGCGGTGCTCCCGGACCTGCGAGAGTGCCGGCCGCGCCGAGTGCTTTGCCGCTGGTGCCGCAAGTCTGATATCCCGTTCAGCGAAGGAGAACGCCATGAAAAGCAAGGCAGCCGTTGTGCAGATGGTCAGCTCAGGCGATGTGCACGCCAACTTGCGCAGCGCGGCGGATTTGATCAGCCAGGCGCGCGATCAGGGCGCCGAGTTGATCCTGTTGCCCGAGAACTTCGCCGTGCTCGACGGCGGGCCGCTGAGTCAATTCGCAGAGCGAGAAGGCGACACGCAGGCCCTGTTGCAGGGCTTTCTTCGTGAACAGGCGCGCAGCGCGCGGGCCTGGCTGATTGCCGGCAGCCTGCCATTGAGCACGCGACCGGGCTGCATTGGCGAGTTGGCGGACCGGGTGCCCGGAGGGCGCGTACGTCCTGCCTGTATGGTCTATGACCCCCAGGGGGAGCTGGTGGCGCGCTACGACAAGATGCATCTGTTCGACGTGCAGGTGGAGGATCGACAGGCGCAATATTCGGAGTCGCGCAGCTTCGAGCCGGGGGATGTCGATGTCTGCGTGCAGACCCCGCTGGGCTGCGTCGGTTTGAGCATCTGCTACGACCTGCGTTTTCCCGAATTGTACCGCCGGCTGCTGGAGCGGGGTGCACAGGTGCTGACGGTGCCCTCGGCTTTCACCAAAGTGACGGGAGAGGCGCACTGGGAAGTGCTGCTGCGCGCCCGAGCTATAGAGAACCAGTGCTATGTACTGGCTGCCAATCAAGGCGGAGTCCACAACGCCACGCGAGAGACCTGGGGGCATTCCATGATAGTCGATCCCTGGGGGCGCATCCTCGCCAGCGTGGAGTCCGGCCCGGGCGTCGCGGTGGCGGAAATCGACATGGAGGCCCTGGCAGGTCTGCGTGCCAGAATGCCCATTCAGAGCCATCGACGGTTCCAGGGTCGCCAGTGCTGAGCCCGGGTGCGACCTGGTTGAATCGGCATTCTGCTTTCCCGTATCATGCGCCGCCAGCCGCACTCTCTGCGGCCGTCCGCCGGTAACCCCTCGTGACATTCGACAAGAGCCTGCTCACCAATCTGATTGCCTGCGCACTGGTGCTGCTGGGGCTGCTGCCCTTCGCAGCCGCTCCCTGGTTCATGAGCACCGGGCTGTTTGCTCTTTCGGGCAGCTTAACCAACTGGTTGGCTATCCACATGCTGTTTGAAAGGGTGCCTGGCTTCTACGGTTCCGGGGTCGTACCCCTGCACTTCGAGGAATTCAAGCGGGGCATTCGCAAGCTCATCATGCAGCAGTTCTTCAGCCCGGAGAACATCGACAAGTTCCTGCAGCAAACTGGCAGTGTCGCGCGCGGTCTGGACGAAGAAATCCAGAAGCTCATCGACAGACTGGATCTGGAGAAGGCCTTCGACGCCCTGCTGGATGTCATCATGGCCTCGTCCTTTGGCAGCATGCTAGCGATGTTCGGCGGGCGCGATGCACTCAATCCCCTGCGTGATCCCTTCGTGCGCAAGATGCGTGAGTACTTTCTGGGGGTCGTGGACTCCGATGATTTCCGAGCCAGTCTGGCGCGCGGCATTGCCAATGCCACCGAGGGTCGGGACTCACTTTATTCCCGCATCGAGCACATTGTGGATCGCCGGCTGGACGAACTGACGCCGCAGCTGGTCAAGGAGATCGTCCAGGCCATGATCAAGAAACATCTGGGCTGGCTGGTCGTGTGGGGTGGTGTGCTGGGAGGTCTGATAGGTCTGCTGGTGAGGGCTTTCGGAGTTTGATTGATGCGGCTCTTGCCGCTTGCATTCCGTAAATAGAACAGCTGTTCTATCTGCCTTCGTCACGGGATGTGTGCGATGGTTCGCGGTTCGCGCCTGGCTTGCAGAAGCGACTCGCGCAACATGTATCATTTTGTATCAATAGATGTAAAAAAAAGCGGCCCTGTACTACAATCACGGTCGTTTTGACTATCCGCTGGATCAGCAGTACCGTGCGCTGATTGTGTATCACTAATCGAGAAGAGACCGAGCATTTATCATGGCGAGACCAGTAGAGTTTGAGTACAACGATGTATTGACCAATGCGATGGAGCAGTTCTGGCGCGAAGGATTCGAAGCCAGTTCCGTGCAGAAACTGCTGGATGTCACCGGCATCAACCGAGGCACTCTGTACAATTCCTTCGGCGACAAGGACACCTTTTTCAAAGCCTGTCTCGATCATTACAACAAGTTGATCGTCAAGGACCTGGATGAATCCTTGAACAACGCTGACCTGGCTGCCTGGGCTGCCATCGAAAAGTACTTCGATCTGTCTGTGATCTCCGTTTCTAACAAGCAGCGCGGCATGGGCTGTTTGCTGGTCAATTCCCTGTGTGAAAGCATCAACTACAACAAGGACATCCAGAAGATAGTCCGCAATTCCTTCGCCGTCGTGCGCAAGGCGCTGCTCAAGCGTCTGAAGGAGGCCGAGAAGGCCGGCAAACTGCGCAAGGGCGTGTCCGCAGACTTTGCTGTGGAAGCGCTGATGAACCTCCTTTACGGTCTGCGCGTCAACTCACGCGACGCCAAGGCTGCCAAGCAACTGGCTGAAATTGTTAAGTTTACAGTTGACTCCCTGCAGTGATCCAAAGCCATTTCCCGGGGTTCGAGCTGTGCCGCAGCCGCCCCGGGAAGTCCGGATTCCGGGGCTTGTGGACAAATCTTTATCGGGTATACTTCGGGCCTGCGGGGTTAGGTATGAGGCAGACGTGGGTCCTTTACGCTGCGAAATCGCCACGCGAATCACGATGCAAAATAAGAAGACTTGTCCTGCATTCAGGACAACCATCTACAGACAAGGTATAGAACAATGAGAAAACTGGCCGGTACGCGCAAGAATGATGAAAGCAACGTAGACCTGACCCCCATGCTCGACGTGGTGTTCATTCTGCTGATCTTCTTCGTGGTTACAGCAACATTCCTGTCCGAAACGGCAATCGATGCCGCCAGCAGCCAGAACAACGACCAGCCTCCGCCCGAGCAGGAAAGTGAACTCAAGAATATCCTGATCGAGCTTGGTGCCAACAACGACATCATTCTTAACGGCGAGCCGCGCCCGATCCTCCAGAGCCAGATCCGCTCGAATATCGACCGTCTCAAGGCCGAGAATCCGGCCGCGACGCTGATCATCAAGCCGCACGTGCGCTCCAATGTCGAGACACTGGTTGCCGTGATGGACTCCGCCCGTCAGGCTGGCATCACAGGGATCTCCATCATCGAGCCCTGATGAGTCTGGATGTCATGCGGAACGGTCATGTGCCGCTCCGGCAATCCGAAAACGCACCCATGGGTGCGTTTTTCATTTCCGAAACCCCCGTTTGCGAGAGACAGGCGCATGTTGAGTCAGTGGAATGATCAGGAGGCGGCGCAGTTCGCGAGCGATCCGCCATTGGGATTGCGAGTCTACAGTTCGCAGCTTCTCGGACGGGCCCCCGATCTGGTGTTGCACGGTGGCGGCAACACTTCGGTCAAGGGTCGCTTGCGCAATGTCTTCGGTCGGGAAGAGGATGTGCTCTTCGTCAAGGGTTCGGGATGGGACTTGCAGACCATCGCCGCCGGCGGGTTTGCGCCTGTGCGGCTTGACTACTTGAAGGCCCTGGCCGCGCTGCCCGAATTGTCTGACAGCGACATGATGCGCGAACTGCGCCTCGCTCTGCTCGACCCTGGCGCACCCACGCCCTCGGTGGAGGCCATCCTGCACGCGTTGGTACCAGCGCGCTATGTCGATCACACCCATGCCGATGCGGTGGTGGCCATCAGCAACAGTCCCGGTGGCGAGCAGGCCCTGCGCGAACTTTATGGCCCGGATGTGCTGGTGCTGCCCTATGTGATGCCGGGCTTCATCCTGGCACGCCAGGTTCACGAGGCCACGCGGGACGCTGACTGGAGCCGGCTGCAGGGCATAGTACTGCTGCATCACGGCATCATCACCTTCGACGATGATTGCCGGGCCAGTTACGAGCGCATGATCGCGCTGGTCAGCAAGGCGGAAGACTACCTGCGTGATCGAGGTGCCTGGGATTCTGCGGCCACAGGCAGGGTGAGCGCACAGGCGCAGGACTACCAGCGGCTGGCCGGTCTGCGTCTGGCGGCCAGTCAGCTGCTGGGGGTGCCCATGCTGGTGCGCTGGGATCGCTCGCCTGCAGCAGTCGGTTTTGCCGGGCTGGCCAATGCGGGCGCCATCGCGACCCGCGGGCCGCTCACCCCGGATCACAGCATACACACCAAACCGCATTCCGCTGTGCTGGACGCCGACCCACTGCCGGGCCTGCAGCAGTTTGCCGACGAATACCGGGAGCGCTTCACCCGCCATGCCCAGCCGCATCACACCTGCCTGGACCTGGTGGCCCGAACAGCGGTGTGGCGCGAGCGTGGCATGGTCTATCTGGCGCAGGACGCTCGACGTCTGCGAGTGGTGGAAGACATCAGCCAGCACACCGTGCGTGCCATGCAATGGGGTGAGGCCCTGGGCGGCTGGACCGCTCTGCCGGCGCAGGATCTGTTTGACCTGGAGTACTGGGAGCTGGAGCAGGCCAAGCTCAAGCGCGGCGCCGCGCGTGCCGAGTTCGAGGGACGGGTGGTGCTGGTGACCGGCGCGGCGTCGGGCATTGGCAAGGCCTGTGTCGATGCCTTTGTCGCAAAGGGCGCTGCGGTGGTGGCACTGGACATTGCGCCGGGCATCACGCAGCAATGGCGCAGTGCTCAGGTGCTGGGCCTGGTCTGCGATGTCACCTCGAGTGCTGCGATTCAGCAGGCGATCGAAGAAGCGGTGGCGCACCTCGGTGGCATCGACATCCTCGTCAGCAACGCCGGAAACTTCCCCGCCAGCTGTCCGCTCGACAGCATGGATGACAAGGTCTGGGACGACTCGCTGGCACTGAATCTGAGTTCGCACATGCGTCTGCTGCGTGCCTGTGTGCCTTTTCTGAGTCTGGGCCAGCAGCCTGGCGTCGTCTTCATCGGTTCCAAGAATGTGCCGGCGCCGGGGCCGGGAGCCGGGGCCTATTCCGTGGCCAAGGCTGGCCTGGCACAACTGGCACGCGTCGCCGCTCTCGAACTGGGTGGCAAGGGCATTCGCGTCAACACCCTGCATCCCAATGCTGTCTTCGACACCGGTATCTGGAGTGAGGACGTGCTCGCGGCCCGGGCGCGCAGCTATCAGATGAGCGTCGAGGACTATAAGCGCAACAATGTGCTGGGCTGTACCGTGCAGTCGAGCGATGTCGCCAGGCTTGCCGTGCTCATGGCCGGCGAGGGTTTCGCCCGCACCACCGGCGCTCAGGTGCCCGTGGACGGCGGCAACGAGCGGGTGATCTGAGGACCTTCCATGCACGTGAACGCTCGCCATTACCGCACGATCTGGTTCGACACAACGCAGCAGTGCGTGCTCATCATCGATCAGACCCGCCTGCCGCATCATTTCGAGACTCGAGCCCTGCGCACGCTGGACGAAGCCTGTCACGCTATCGAGAGCATGCAGATTCGCGGCGCACCCCTGATTGGCGTGACGGCGGCCTACGGCCTCGCGCTGGCCCTGCGCGAAGGCCATCAGGACCTCGGCGCCATCTGTGCTCGTCTGCTGGCGACGCGCCCCACGGCAGTCAATCTGCGCTGGGCACTGGAGCGCGTGCAGCAGGTCCTGCAGCCCGCCCCGGCGGCGCAACGCAAGGAACTGGCGCTCGCACTGGCGGGGCAGCTGGCGGATGAGGATGTGGCGGCCTGCAGCGCCATCGGCGAGCACGGGCTGGCTCTGCTGGAAGCAGCCTGGGCGGACAAGCGCCGTCGGCAAGCGGATGCCCCGTGCCTGAACGTGCTGACGCATTGCAATGCCGGCTGGCTGGCCACCGTGGACTGGGGCACGGCCCTGGCGCCGCTCTACAAGGCGCATGCCCGAGGCATTCCGCTGCATGTCTGGGTGGACGAGACGCGTCCGCGCAATCAGGGTGCCTTTCTCACGGCCTGGGAGCTGCAGCAGGAAGGCATTGCGCACACGGTGATCGTGGACAATGCCGGCGGCCATCTGATGCAGCATGGCGAGGTGGATCTGTGTCTGGTGGGCAGCGACCGCACCACGGCGACAGGCGATGTCTGCAACAAGATCGGCACCTATCTGAAAGCGCTTGCGGCACACGACAACGCCGTGCCCTTCTACGTGGCGCTGCCGGTGTCCACGATTGATTTCACGCTGCAGGATGGTGTGCGCGAGATTCCCATCGAACAACGCCATGCTCACGAGGTGTCGCACATGCAGGGGCTGGATGCAGCGGGCGTGTTGAGCCGGGTGCAGGTGATGGCGAGCCACAGTGCGGTGAACAACTACGGTTTCGATGTCACTCCCGCGCGGCTGGTGACGGCCCTGATCACCGAGCATGGCATCGTGGGCGCGGACCCGGTCAGTCTGCGCTCGTTGCGCGAACGCCTGGGGCGTTGATCAGCCCGGCGGCCAGTGCATGGCGCGCCCGGCCAACAGGTGCAGATGCAGATGACCGACTGTCTGCCCGCCATCGACACCCGTGTTGAATACACTGCGAAAACCCGTCTGAGCGAAGCCCTGCTGTTCCGCGATGGTACGGGCGCATACCAGCAGGCGACCGAGCACCCCGGCATCGTCCGGCTCGGCATCGGCCAGACTCTGGATGTGCTGGCGAGGAATAACGAGGATATGCTGCGGCGCGGCGGGGTTGATGTCGCGAAAGGCGTAAATCTCGTCATCGCTGTAAACCGCGCTCGATGGAATGTCGCCGGCGGCAATCCGGCAGAAAAGACAATTGCTTGCCATGGTCTGGCTTCCTCCATAGACTTTGGTCGAGTTGTGGCGACGGGAGTCTAGCACGCTCGCGTCGCGTTCCCTCTGTGCTTGATCAAGGTAAACCTGTGCCACTGCCCATGTTCAAATCACTTCTGTTCAGCTCTGCGCTGCTTGTGTGTGCTGGCTTGGTGCGGGCCGAGGTGCCGGTCTATGGTTATGAAGTCGTGCAGGCCTACCCCCATCGCACCGATGCCTTCACCCAGGGGCTGGAGTTCAACGGCGGGTATCTCTACGAGGGCACCGGGCTTAACGGTCGCTCGTCTCTGAGCCGCATCGCCTGGGAAGAAGGGCGCGTGCTGCAGAGCATCCGTCTGCCCAGTCGTTATTTCGGTGAGGGCATTTCCATCGTTGGCAATCGCCTGTATCAATTGACCTGGCAGTCCAATATCGTATTCGTGTACGACCTCGAGACTTTCGAGACCATCACGTCGCACTATCATCCCACCGAAGGCTGGGGCCTGGCCTGGGACGGCACGCACCTGATTCTCAGCGATGGCAGCGATGCGCTGCAGTTCATCGAACCGGAAAATTTCTCGCTGGTGCGCAAGGTGTCTGTCACGCTGGACGGCACGCCCGTGCATTACCTGAACGAGCTGGAATACATCAACGGCGAGGTCTGGGCCAATGTGTGGCAGACGGACACCCTCGTGCGCATCGATCCCGCCACAGGTGTCGTCAATGCCGTGGTCGATCTGACCGGGCTGTCCGAGCAGACACAGACAGGCGGGCGCGACGCCGTGCTCAACGGCATCGCCTGGCTCCCGGCGCCAGAGGGCGACGACGGCAGGCTTTTCGTAACCGGCAAGCTCTGGGGCAATCTGTTCGAGATCACGCTGCAGCCGCGTGAGTGAAAACGCCAGGAGCCGCCATGCGCAAGGCCCCAGCCCGTTCCCTGCTCCTGCTGCTTTTGCCGATCCTGCTCGTTTCCTGCGAGACTGCAAGCTACTACAGTCAGGCGGCGAGGGGTCAGTTGTCTCTTCTGCACGGGCGCGAGGACATCGAGCAGCTGCTGACTGATCCTTCTCTTGACGAGCCGACGCGCGCCAAGCTGCAACTGGTGCAGCAGGCGCTTGCCTTCGCGGAGCATTCCCTGCAGCTTTCCTCCGGTGGCAGCTACCGCAGCTTCACCGCACTGGATCGTCCCTTCGTGGTATGGAATGTCTTCGCGGCGGCCGAGTTTTCCGTCGAACCGACCCAGTGGTGCTATCCGATTGCCGGTTGTGTCAGCTATCGCGGCTACTTCAGCGAGCAGGCCGCGCTGCGCTACGCCGAACGTCTGCAGGCGCAGGGACTGGAAGTCTACAGTGGGGGCGTGGATGCTTATTCCACCCTGGGCTGGTTCGATGACCCGCTGACCAGTGCAGTGCTGCGGCGCCCGGATCACCGTCTGGTGGCGCTGCTGTTTCACGAGCTGGCGCATCAGCGTGTCTATGTCCCTGGAGACACCGAATTCAATGAAAGCTTCGCCAGTTTCGTGGAGCAGGAAGGCTTGCGGCGTTGGCTGGCACAACAGGCTCAGGCAGACGCGCCGCTGCTTGCGCGGATTGCACGGGAGAATCAGTTGCAGCAGGAATTCGTGCGTCTTGTGATCACGCATCGGGACGCTCTGCGCACCCTGTACGGCAGTGATCTGCCGCAGGCGCAGATGCGGGAGAGCAAGCAAGTGCTGCAGGAGCAGTTGCGCCAGGACTACCAACGCTGGCGCGAAGCGAGTTCCTACACCGGTTATGATCGCTGGTTCGAGGGGCCGCTCAACAATGCCCAGCTGGCCACGGTGGCGTCCTACCATGCTCTGGTGCCTTTTTTCGAAGCTCTGCTGGTGCAGAAGCAGGGAGATCTGCCTGCCTTCTACGAGGCGGTGTCAGCGCTCGCTGCCATGCCTGCGCAGGAGCGTGCCGAACGTCTTGGCCGTTGAAGAGGGACACGCGGCCCGTTCGGCTCAGGGCGCGGCAGCCGCCCCGCTCTGGGCCACTCGGGCTTCGAGCGCACTCACCAGGTCCTTGTAGAAATCCGAGGTCGGTTCTGCCGCCGAGGCAGACTGATAATGTGTCAGTGCTTCTTCCAGGCGCCCCATGTCTTCATACATGCGCCCCAGCGAGCGGTGCAGATAGGCATCCCCCGGCATTACTTCCAGCGCCTTCGCATAAACCTGCGCCGCTGCGTCGGCAAATCCCGCGTTGAAGTAGGTATTGCCCATGATGTAGATCTGCGAGGCATTCTTCGGATCGCGTTCGATGGCCTGAAGGTCGATGGGCAGTGCTTCTGCGAAGCGTTGCTGGTCGCGCAGCAGTTGCCCCAGTGTGTTCAGCGCCGCGATCAGCGCGGCGGAGGGTTCCCTCTGCAGCGCCACGTAACGTTGATATGGCGAGATGGCCTCGGCGTAGCGCTTCTGGAAATACAGGATGCTGGCCATGTTGTGATAGGCCTCCGCGAGGTTCGGATCGGCCGTCACGGCCAGCTCGTACTCCGTGATGGCTTCGTCATAGCGTTCCAGATTGTTGAAGGTGTTGCCGCGGCGAAAGTGCCGTTGCCCCAGTTCCACATCGACCACTGCGCGAGTCTGCGCCACAGGGCCATGACTGAGACCGAGCGGGGCGAGGATGCATAGCAGCAGAACGAGAACGCGAAGGTGGAACATGGCGGGCTCCTCAGGCAGGGACTGCTGCCAGACTGATGACGGTCTTGCCGCTGTCGGCCTGCGTGACCTCGCCGATGCAGCTGGCGGCATGATACCCGGCGGCCTGCAAGGCGGCGAGACAGGCCTGCTCCTGTGCCGGGCGGATGGCGGCGAGCAGACCGCCGGCTGTCTGCGGGTCGAAGAGCAGTTGCAGGCGTGCCGTGCGGCCCAGGTCCTGCGCATTCTCCAGGACGTCGGCATGGCGCGCGTTCTCGGCGTGCAGCGAACTGAACCAGCCTCGTTCCAGACAGGCCAGCGCCCCGTCGAGTACCGGCAGCCGCTCCGGCCACAGCGTGACCTGCGCGCCTCGGGGGCCACACATCTCGCGCAAGTGGCCGAGAACGCCGAAGCCCGTGATGTCGGTGCAGGTGCGGGCGCCGTGCTGCTGGAAGATGGCGGCCGCACGCTGGTTCGACTGCTGCATCTGTTCCAGTGCGGGTGCGATCCAGCGTTGCCGCGCCTGATAACGCATGTCGGCAGCGAAAAGGGTGCCGGTGCCCAGTGCCTTGCACAGGATCAGGCGATCGCCGGTCGCAAGACCTGTCTTGTGCAGCAACTTTTCCGGAGCTGCGAAGGCTGTCACGCTCAAGCCAAAACTGAGTTCCGCCGTCTCGGCCGAGTGCCCGCCGATGAGCGCGGTGTCATGGGCATTGAGTACTTCGGTACAGCCCGTCATCACCTGCAGCATCTGGTCCTGCATGATGTCGGCTGCTGCGTGCGGCACGCCGATGATGGCCAGTGCACTGTGCGACGTGGCCCCCATGGCGTGAATGTCGCTGAGGCAGTGCACCGTGGCAATACGCGCAAACAGGTACGGGTCGTTCACGAAGGCACGGAAATGATCGACGCTCTGCAGCATCACGCGGTGGGGATCGAGTTGCACAATGGCGGCATCCTCGGTCAGACCATGCCGGGTCAGGATGTCGGGGCGGGTGCAGGGCTTGAGTTCGGCCAGCACATCGCCCAGCAGATGACTGCCGATCTTGGCGGCGCAGCCCGCACAGCGGATCTGCTCTGCCGCCGGCGGCGGTGCAGGCCGCGTGAAGCGGGCCACGAAGCGCTTGTCGATCCAGTCCTTCCAGCGCCAGGCCCAGTGGCCGCTGGCAGCCCACTGGCCGCGCGTGGCGATGGCCTGTTCGTCGCCCATGTACAGCAGGGCCAGCGCCTTGCTCTGCGGCGAGTAGGGCAGCAACGGCTCGCCCCGGAAGAAGCGGCGCAGATTGCGCGCCAGCGGCATGCCCTGACGCACGGCGTAGACGCCAGCCTTCGGGCGTGGCTGGCCTGCAATCGCCGCGATGTCACCGGCGGCGAACACGAAGGGATGGCTCATCGACTGCAGGCGATTGTTGACGCGCACGAAGCCTCTGCTGTCCAGGGCCAGCCCCGTGCTGGCCAGCCACGCGGGTGCCGCAGCGCCGGTGGCGATGATGCTCGTGTCGCAGTGGATGTGCGTGGTGTGCGGTTCCTGCCCCGGGCGCTTTTCCTCCACCTTCAGCTGGCCTGCCTCCACGGCCAGCGCACGGCAGTACAGGCGCACGTCTATGTCCCGCTCCTGCAGCATCTGCAGCGCCAGGTCGCCCGCCTTGCTCGCCATGCCTGTCAGCAATCGTGCGCGCGCACACACCAGCACAATGCGCAGGGAGAGACGCACGCCCCGGCTGCGGCGCAGATGCTCCTGCATGGCACAGGCCAGTTCGACGCTGGCAGGTCCGCCCCCGACGATGGCGATGGTGTAGAGCCGGTCGGCGGCCAGTGCGGCGTCGTAGTCGCGCTGGATCTGCTCCCAGCGTTCCAGAAAGCCGCTGATGGGCTTGACGGCTGCGGCATGCTGCTCTGCTCCTGGCAGGGCGCTCAGATCCGGGCGCGAGCCCAGATTCAGCGAGAGGATGTCGAAAGGCACAGGGGGGCGGCCGACGCATTGCAGCACGCGGCGTTCCAGATCGATCTGCTCCACGTTCGCCTGCAGCAAGCGGACGCCGGCCATCTGGGCCAGCGGTCGCAGATCAATCAGGAAATCGTCGTCCTGCGCACGACCGCACAGACGGGCGGGCAGGGCGCCGGAGTAAGGGGTGTCGACATCGCGGGAGATGAGCGTGACATCCAGTCCCGGCACCGGATCGTTCGCCAGGCTCATCAGCACGGCCAGGTGGCTGTGTCCGCCGCCCAGCAGAACGAGGCGCTTTCTGGCAGGGGCGGAGTATGCGTGTTTCATGCCGGTGTCACCGTCGGGCGCTGCTGCAGCGAAAGCCCGGCGTCGTTCAGAGGGAGCGGATGGCCGGCCCGGTGTACAGCGCGCTGGGGCGCATGATCCTGTTGTCGATGCGGGACTCCAGGAAGTGTGCCAGCCAGCCTACACTGCGTGCCATGGCGAAGCCAGCCGTGAAATAAGTCGCGGGAATGCCGATGGCCAGATTCACCGGACCCTTGTAGAACTCGAGGTTGGCCCAGACTTCCTTGCCCTTCTTCTGCATCTCGGCGTTGAATTCCTTCTCGATTTCCTTGAGCGTCAGGAACACGTTCTCGAAATCGGTGCCCTTGCACAGCGTTTCGGCCATGGGCTTGAGAATGGCGGCGCGCGGGTCCAGCTTCTTGTATTCCCGATGTCCCATGCCCATCAGGCGGCCCTTGTTGGCCAGCAGATCGAGCACATAGGCGCGCGCCTTGTCCGGAGAGCCCACCTTGATGGCTTCATTGAGAGCGGCCTCGTCGGCACCGCCATGCAGCGTGCCATAGAGCGAGCCCACGGCAGAGGACAGGGCAGATTCCACCGGCGCCAGGGTGCTGGCGGTGACGCGGCAGGTGAAGGTGCCGGCATTGAAGCTGTGCTCGAGCTGGAGGATCTGCAGGCGCGCCAGGCAGTGCACGTGCTCCGGGCTGGCGGGTTTGTTGTGAAACATGGTGAGGAAGTTGGCCAGGTATTGCTTGCCGGCGTCGTACACGGGCACTTCGTCGGCCACCTGCAGGCGGCGGAACGTGGCCAGCAATGTGGGAATCTTGGCGACGATGGACAGGCCGCGGTACCCCTCGGCATGGCTGAACGGCAACTCCTGCGGGCCCAGCGGACGGGTATCCAGCAGGGGAATCATCGACTGCAGCATACGCATGCTGTGCAGCTCGCGCGGCAGGCTCCTGAGGGTGGCGATCTCGCTCTCGCTCAGGGCACCATTGCGCTGCAGATACTGCTGCAGACGCACTTCCTCGTCCGGGGTTGCCAGCTCGCCGAACAGCACCAGCCAGACCACGCGGGTGAAGGGCTGCTGTACCAGCTGCTCGATGGGATAGCCACGATAGCTCAGGCGGCCGATATCGCCTTCCACATTGCTGATGCTGGTTTCATCGGCGATGACCCCTTCGAGGCCCTTGGAGTATTCGACAGTCATGTTGTGCTTCCTTCCTGAACATGGGAGGTGCCTGCAGGGCACGGTTGGCGCGTATTATAGGAATGGCGATTTTCACGGTAAAATTAGCCGGGCTTATAGTTGCTTAAGAATTCATGATTGTTAAAGTGGCTGCCCCAAGCCTTTCAGAGTCTCTTGTTCGATGCAGTCTTCACACCTGGAAACCCACGAGATCCGTGTCTTCAAGACCGTCTGTGACACCGGCGGCTTCAAGTCCGCAGCCGATCGTCTGTACATCAGCCAGTCGGCCGTCAGTCAGACCATCGCGGCGCTGGAGCGCAAGCTGGGCACCCGCCTGATCGAGCGCGGCAAGCCCATCATGCTGACAGAGTCCGGCCGGCGGCTGGAGGCCCACGCTGCGCGGGTACTGCACGAGGAGCTGGCCGTGCTGGCCGACATCGCGAACATCCGTCAGGGGGTGTCCTCGACGCTGCAGATCGCCATGAGCGGCTCCGTCAGCCAGATCTACGGCAACGAGCTGCTGGAGGATTACTGCGACAGCAATCCGCTGACCCGCCTGAAGGTGGATGTGATGCCCAGCCGCAAGATCATCCAGGGCGTGCTGGCAGACACGCTGGAACTGGGTTTCGGCCCCTTCCAGCAGCAGATGCCCGCACTTCTGGAGACGGTGCCGCTGTTCGGGGAATCGCGCAAGCTGGTCATCAGCCGCTTTCATCCTCTGCTGGAGCGGCTGCGTGAAGACCCGGAGGGGAGCATTCGTGAAATTCCGCTCATGGTGTCTCACCTCGAGGACCCGGATGTGCGTCCGGCCATCGAGAAGCTGCGCAACGAGTTCGGCACCATCTGGGAAATCAGCAATCTTTCGCTGCGCCTGAACATGGCCGCCCGGCATCTGGGCATGTGTTACGTGGATCAGCGCGTGCTGCAGGCCAATGCCGTGGGTGCCGACTTCGTGCCGCTGCCGGGCCTGCCATTCTCGGAAGTCGAGCTGACCTTCGGGCTCTATTTCCGCAAGCGGCGCAGTCTCTCGACAGGCGCCCTCCAGTTCATCGACATCTGCCGTTCCTTCGACTTCGAAGACGTAACGCGGAGCAAAGGTGCGCCATGACTGCCCTGAGTCTGTACGCCGGTCCCGCGGCCCTGCGCGCCATTGAGCGCCATGGTCTGCATCCAGAACTGTTCCACACGGTGGTGGGGGCGTCTGGCGGGCCGAAATGGTTTGTGCTGTACGGCCTGGATCGCTATCTCGCGGCTGAGTTCTTCGCCGCGCGTCAGCAACCGCTGGAGACCATCGGCTCGTCGGCCGGGGCCTGGCGGCTGAGTTGTCTGGGGCTCAAGGACCCACTGGCGGGCATCGACCGACTCGCCTGGCACTACTCGCGCGAGCGTTACTCCGCGGCGCCGACAGTGGCGGAGATCACCGCCTCGGCGCAACGCCTGGTGGGGCTGGTGCTCGGGCCGGACGGGGCGCGCGAGATCGCCGCGAATGCGCAGGTGCGGGTGCATATCGTGGCCGACCGGGCGCGCCGCCTGGTCAGCACCGAACAGCGTCTGCTGCTGGGGGCAGGGCTGGGCCTGAGTGCGGTGAGCAATGCCCTGCACCGGCGCCTGCTTGGCGGCTTCTTCCAGCGCGTCGTGTTTCACAGCGGGCCGGTGTCCGAAGCGGTGCGGCAGTGGCAGGAATTTTCCACCGTGCATGTCCCTCTGCGCCCCGACAATGTCGCTGCCGCCCTGCTGGCGACAGGCGCCATTCCGCTGGTGATCGAAGGGGTGCGGGACATTCCCGGTGCGCCACCGGGTGTCTATCGCGATGGCGGCATCACCGACTACCACTTCGATGTGCCGCTGCGCGTGGGGGAGGGGCTGGTGCTCTACCCGCACTTCTACTCGCACTTCACGCCGGGCTGGTTCGACAAGGCGCTGCGCTGGCGGCGTGCCGATCCCCGCCACTTCGACAAGGTGCTGGTGCTCAGTCCCTCGCCTGAATTCGTCGCTGCACTGCCCTTTGGCAAGATTCCTGACAGAAGCGATTTTGAGAAGCTGGATGAGGCCACGCGCTTCGACTACTGGCAGACAGTGCTGGCAGAAAGTGCCAGACTGGCGGACGAGTTTTCACACATGGTGCGCACCGGGCAGGGGCTGGCGAGAATCCGGCCGCTCGCTGCCGCCCCGCGCTGAAGGATGTCCCCATGCACCGATGCTTCATCATGCCCTTCCCTTTCATGCGCAGCGCGCTGCTGCTGGGCGCCTGCCTGCTCCTGACCGGCTGTCTGGGCACCGTGGTCGGCACGGCCGTGGATGTCACGCTGGAGGTGGCCAAGGTGCCCTTCAAAGTGGCGGGTGCCGTGGTGGATGTCGCGACGCCCGCTGATGACGATGAGGATGACGAGGACTGAGGCTTTCAGAAGCGCGGCGAATTGCGCGGCTTCAGCGGGGCCAGCAGGAAATAGAAGATCCAGGCGAACCAGGACAGGAAGACAATGGCCAGAATCCAGGCCAACTTCTCTACGCCGCTGGTGACGTCGGAGCCGAGAATCAGCAGGATCGGCAGGAACCACACGAAGAAGCTGCCTGCCACCACCAGCAGGGCGATGCCGACCGTGAACACCGGAATCAGCATCAGGATGAGGGCGCAGACAATGGCGAAGCTGAGCAGGGCAGAGAGAAGTTTCATGGCGTGATTGGGTTGCCTTCAGAGAGAGTGAGGAAGGATCTGCTATTCGTCATTTTCATCAGCGAAATTCATGCCATAAATTAACTCCTTTGCTTTCATGGGCTTGCCTGTTTCATGCCGGGGCTGCTCCGGGCGTTCTCACCACTGTTTGGCGCAAACCCTCACGCGGGGGTGGGTTCTCGGCAGGCTTTTACTGTATAAATAAATAGTGTATACCTATACAGTAAATTGGGAGTCAGCCCTGTGAACGTCGGGTTTCCGGCAAACGAGAGCGCAAATGAACATGAAACAGATCGCACGAAATCACGAGTCTTCAGAAACTTACAACGGTGTGCTCGACGCGGCCGTGCAGGAGCAGGAAATCTGGCAGATCGTCGCCCTCCTGCCGCACACCACGGTGCACGAGGTGCGGCAGCGACTGTTGACGCTGGCGCGGGATCAGCGTTTCGTCATGAATTATTGGCTGAAGGTGTGCAAATTGCGCGCAGTCCGAGGGTTGCCCATGCCGTGGGACGCCATCCATTGAAAAATTACTGCCTATGAATCCTTGGCTTACATGAGGTTCTTCATGTGGCAATTTAAAAATCCTGCTTGATCGGGCAGGTTCGTTTGATATCATGGCCGCCACTCGTCCCGCACGGGGTGCGGCCCGACAACCGATCTTTCACGGCAGTTCATCGATCATTGACTCCAATCGACGCTAATTTCAGCTGCGTTTCCGGCCTGCGGCTGTTTGCAGGACTGTTCGCAGGTCTCGCCAGGCTGCTGACAGTGCTGCTCGTCGGGCTGACTGTGGGTGCGGGGGTTAAGGCAGCGGAGCAAGTGCAGGACTTCGTGCTCCCCGAGATCACCAATCCCCAGGCAATTCGTCTGCCTGCCGATTTCAGTCAGGTAGACTACTACCTGATCACGGTCGATGTCGGAAACAAGGTCTGGGACAACTTCGGCCACACCGCGTTACGGGTGGTGGATCGCAACAGCAATTCCGATCTCATCTTCAACTGGGGGTTGTTCGACGCCAGCGTCGGCAGTGTCACCTTCGCCAGCAATTTCTTCCGTGGCATTCTGCAGTATCAGCTGGGCGTCTCGCCGCCGGCCTGGGAGTTCGGCCGCTACGAGCGCGAGCAGCGCACGGTCTGGCAGGACAGGCTGAACCTCACTACCGCGCAAAAGGCCGCGCTTTACCGACGTCTGGCCTGGAATCTGCGCGAAGAAAACATCGTCTACTCCTACCAGTACTTCTTCGACAATTGCACCACGCGGGTACGGGATTATCTGGACGAAGCTCTGGGTGGGCGTCTGCGCGAGCAGAGTCAGGCACCGACACCGCGCAGCTTCCGCGACGAAGTGCAGTCGCACTATGCGACGTTGCCGCCGATTGCTCTGTCGCTGGACATCCTGATGAATTCGCGCATCGACCGCCCCATGACACTCTGGGAGTCGATGTTTCTGCCCGCCACCCTGCGCGACCGACTCCTGGAGTTTCCGTCGGACGTGTTCGATGGAGCGCAGCGTCGCCCACTGCTCGACAACTCCCAGGTGCTTCAAGAGTTCACGCCCCCTGCACCCGGCCCCCAGACTTATCCGCTGCTGGCAGTTGGACTGGGTGGTGCGGTGCTGTTTCTGCTGCTCGGCCTGCGTCGCATTCCGTTGTCTTCGTTCTCGAGCCAAACCGGTTTCACGCTGCGCGCTCCCGCCCTCAGCTATCGCCTGCTGGGTGCCGTCGCCCTGCTGTTCTCGCTGCTGGGGGGTGTTCTCGGTCTGATCATGAGCATTGCCTGGAGTGAGTCGGCTCATCTCGACCTGCACCACAACTTCAACTTGTTGCTGTTCTGGCCCACGGACCTGCTGGGGCTGGCTTGTGCCTGGCGCTGGCTGGTATCCGGAAGGGCCTGCCAATTTGGCACGGGCAAGCTCACCTGCATCAAGCTCTACCTGTTGCTGCACCTGTTGGCGGCGCTGGTCTACGTGGGCGTGACACTGGCCGGCCTCGTCGCGCAGGAAGTGATTTCCCTGCTGCTGTTTGTCGTGCCCGCGATGATGGGCTTCCTGATAGTGCTCTGGAACGCCGGCTTTCGCGGCATTCGCCGCATCCGCTTCAATTGAGCCCAGTGCCTGGCTGGACAAAAGCTGCCGGCCTGACTATTTCTTGAATCAGACACGCGACTCAGAGGGAACTGAAAATGCGCATGCACAGCAAGGCCGGAGCGTCGGGCATGAATGCCCAGGAACCCGTCACCCGCGACATCACCCAGAATGGCATGACCGTGCGCATCATCGCCCAGGCCCTTTCGGCACAAGGCTGGACCTTGCGTGTCATCGGCAGGCGGGGACAGGTATCGGAGTGGACGCAGCCCTTTGACAGCGCGGCCGAGGCTATCACGACCGCCCTCACCGCCATTCGCTACGAGGGCATCGAGGACTTCTACGAAGATCCGATCTTCCAGCAGCTCGAGAGCGCGCAACTGCACTGAGACTTATGGCGGCCGCGGCACCGGCTTCCTTGACCCTCCCGGGCACTTCACGTATTTTCAGGCTCCCATCGTCCCGAGCCAGAAGAAGAAACCAGCGTGACGTCAATCGCCCGCAAAGCCCTGCTCCAGAACCTCATCGTGGCGGCCGCCTTCATCAACGGCTTCGTGATCATGACCATCGAACTGCTGGGCGGACGAGTGTTGTCGCCGTACTTCGGTACCAGCGTCTATGTCTGGGGCAGCATCATCACGATCTTCATGCTGTCGCTGTCACTGGGGTATTTGTGGGGTGGTCGGCTGTCCTCCCGCAATCCCAACCCTGACACCTTCGCCCTGTTCTTCCTGGCGGCCGCCATCCTGTCGCTGCCCATCATCTTCGTGGCCGAGTGGACCATGACGCAGGTCTTCCTCAACGTCGAGGACCCGCGCTACGGCTCTCTCATCGCCTGCACGCTGCTCTATTTCCTGCCCATCTTCTTCATGGGCATGGTGTCGCCGTATTCGATCCGGCTGCTGGTCAGCTCGGAAGAGAACAGTGGTCGCATGGCCGGCCTGTTGTACTTCGTGTCCACCCTCGGCAGTGCGCTTGGCACCCTGATGACCTCGTTCTATTTCGTGCTCTGGTTCGAGATCGACACGATCATGTGGGGCTCGATTGCAGCCTTGCTGTTGTGCGGTGCCGGCGTGGCCCTGGTACACCGCATTCCCGTGAAAGAAGCCGCCGGAGATCATCGTTATGAGAATTGAAGACGTGGTTCGCCACTGGCGACAGTTCGGCATCATGCTGCTGGCCCTGGTGGGCGTGCAGGCGCAGGCCGCCGAGGTGTTGCATGAAGAGCGCTCGGTTTATCGCAACATCTTCGTCACCGAGGAAGGCGGGCGGCGCTGCCTGCTGTTCAATGCCGTGCGTGGTGAGCGCAACCAGACCTGCATGAACACCGCCAATCCCCGCGAGTTCGTGTTCCACTATGCCAAGATGAGCATGGCCGGGCTGCTGGTGAATCCGAATCCCCAAAACATTCTGATTGCCGGCCTCGGTGGCGGCACCCTGCCAACCGCACTGCACGAGATGTACCCGGACGCGAACATCGAGGTGCTCGAGATCGACCAGGCCGTGGTGAACGTGGCGCGCGACTTCTTTCACTACGTCGAGAACGAGAAGCTTGTCACCCACGTGGTGGACGCCCGTGTGTTCATCAAGCGGGCCGGTCTGGCGGGCCGCAAGTTCGACTTCATCGTGCTGGACGCCTTCACCGGCGAATACATTCCCGAGCACATGCTGACCCAGGAATTCCTCGAGGAAGTGAAGCAGATCCTCACCCCCGAGGGCGTGGTGGTGGCCAATACCTTCTCTACCAGCGCACTCTACGACCATGAGTCCGAGACTTACCGCGCCGTGTTCGGGGACTTCTTCAACATGAAGATGAGTGGTTCGGGCAATCGCGTCATCATTGCCCAGCAGCAGCCGCTGCCCAACGCGGCGGTGCTGCGCGCCAATGCCGAACCCCTGCATCCGGTGCTGCAGCCCTATGCTGTGAACATCCTCGAGTTCCCGGCCCGCATGAGCACGCGACCCGACTGGGATCAGAGCCGTCGGGTGCTGACCGACCAATTCTCGCCCGCCAATCTGCTGGGGCAATAAGCCGCATCGGGGAGGCGTGTGCCGGCGCCCCCGGTTCGCGGGGTGGTGCCTGCCCCGGATCCACGCCCACATGCACGTCTTCCTATTGCAGCTTCCTGGCGCAGCGACCGCGTGTGGCTGACGACTACCCCCACGTTCCAGATGCGGGACATTCAGTGGCGTTGACGCAACAACTTACTGCTCGCGGGTTCCTGTCACCAGGATCACCACGCGGCGATCGGGCTGCAGACAGGCGATCTGGGCGGCAGCCGAGCCCGTGTTGCGGCAGTCTTCAGGGCGCGTTACCGGCTCGTCACTGTTCACGCCACGGCTGGTGATGCGCGCCGCCGGAATGCCGGCTGTTACCAGATAGTTCTTCACGGCATCGGCACGCCGCTGGGACAGGTCGAGGTTGTACTCGCGCGAGCCGATGCGGTCGGTGTGGCCGGTCACCAGCACCAGTTCATAGTCCAGCGTGCGCAAGTCGGCCACGAGTTTGTCCAGTGCTTCGCGACCTTCCGGCTTGATCTCGTTGCGGTCGAAGTCGAACAGGGTAGCGGCGTTCAGCGTCAGCTCGATGGGCAGACGCGGGACCGGGGCGGGCGCTGGTGCGGGTGCCGGAGCAGGCGCTGCGACGGGGGCGGGTGCCGGTGCAGCCGCTCGCGGGGCGCCGAAGCGATAGACCAGACCCACGGTGACGGTTTCCACCTCGTTCTGCAGCATGCGGGTGTCCTCGAGCCCGTAGCGCTCGACTTCTGCCTGTAGCGACAGCACTTCGTTCACGGCATAGCGAATGCCGACGCCATAGTGCTCGTTCCAGCCACGCTGGGAGTCATTGCTCAGGCCGGTGCGGGTGGCCGTGCCGCTGAAGCGCTCATTGACCTTGGCGTTGTTCATGCCCAGGCGGGCGAAGGCCGACCACTGGTCGTTGAGCGGCAGGGTGCCGACCAGGTCCAGCGCATAGCCACTGAGACGGCCGGCCTTGCCGTTCAAAGTGGCCGCGGGGAGTGTCGTGCTGTCAAAGTCGAAACTGCCCAGGTTGATGTAACTGCCTTCCAGTGCGATGTGCGTGTTGAAGCTGTAGCCGCCCAGCAGCTTGAAGTGGTTGTCTCGCTCGCTGGTGGACAATTGATCGTAGCGATAGCCGCCGCTCGTGAGTCCCAGGCCGATGCTGCCGGTATTGATGTCGGCAGTCACTCGACCGGCACCCAGGCCGACGTAGAAACCGCTGTCCTGAGCCGCGGCGCTCAGGGGCAGAGTGGCCACCATGGCCAGCACCAGGGGGCTGATGGCTGTAAGGTTCAATCGAAAGGGGTGGGTCATGATCGCTCTCCTTGTAAGGGGTTTGTTGCCTTGCAAGCCTACGCTACTTTGACGTGGGATTGTTGCGGCAGGTCAACATATGACAATTCGTCCTGTTTCGGCGGCTGGACTTGCTACAACAGCAAGGCCAGCCGCGTGGCCTGGTCGATGGCGCGCCGGGCGTCCAGCTCCACCGCGACATCGGCGCCCCCCACCAGATGGAAGGGCTTGTGCAGGCCCTCGACCAGCTCGCGCCGGGGCTCCTGTCCCGCACACACCACGATGTGATCCACCGCCAGCGTACACGGCGCGCCATTGGTACGCAGATGCAGGCCGGCGTCGTCGATACGTTCGTACTCGCAGCCACTGAGCATCTCCACGCCTCTCTTGAGCAGGCCCAGGCGGTGAATCCAGCCGGTGGTCTTGCCCAGGCCGGCACCAACCTTGGTCTGCTTGCGCTGCAGCAAATGGATCTGCCGCGGCGAGGGCTCGACAGCGGGCTTGACGCCTTCAATGCCGCCGCGTGCAGCCAGACTCATGTCCACGCCCCATTCGCGCATGAACGTGGCGATGTTCTGGCTCGGGCGTTCCACACCATGACTGAGCAACTCCGCGACATCGAAGCCGATGCCACCTGCGCCGATGATGGCCACGCGGCGGCCGACCTGTACGCGTCCGGCCACCACGTCGACATAACGCAGCACACTGGGGTGCTCGATGCCAGGAATCTGCGGAGTGCGTGGCGTGATGCCGGTGGCCAGAATCACCGCGTCGGCGGTGCCGGCATTGAGTTCGGCTACCCTCACGGCGTGGTTGAGGTGGACAGTGACGCCCAGCTCATCAATCCGCGCACGGAAATAGCGCAGGGTTTCGTCGAATTCTTCCTTGCCGGGAATGCGTCGTGCCAGGGTGAATTGTCCGCCGATCTCGCTGGCCGCGTCAAAGAGGGTGACCTGGTGCCCACGTTCGGCGGCGGTGACGGCGAAGGCAAGCCCGGCCGGGCCGGCACCCACGACCACGAACTGCCGGGGGGTGCTGGTGCGGGTGAGCGTGAGCTCCTGTTCGTGACAGGCGCGCGGATTGACCAGGCAGCTGGTGAGCTTGCCGTTGAAGATGTGATCGAGACAGGCCTGATTGCAGCCGATGCAGGTGTTGATGCTGGCACTGCGTCCTGCGGCGGCCTTGGCCACGAATTGCGGGTCGGCCAGAAACGGACGCGCCATGGACACCATGTCGGCATCACCCCGAGCCAGCACGGCTTCCGCCACTTCCGGGGTGTTGATGCGGTTCGACGCGATCACGGGCACGCTCAGATGGGCGCGGAATTTCGCTGTCACCCAGCTGAAAGCGGCACGTGGCACCTTGGTGGCGATGGTGGGAATCTGCGCCTCGTGCCAGCCGATGCCGGTGTTGATCAGGGTAACGCCCGCTGCCGCCAGGGCCTGACCCAGCTGCACCGTTTCCTCGAAGCAGCTGCCGCCCTCGACGAGGTCGAGCATGGAGAGGCGGAAGATGAGGATGAACTCGCGGCCCACCCGCTCGCGGATGCGGCGCACGACTTCCAGTGCCAGGCGCGAGCGGTTCTCGATGCTGCCGCCCCAGCGATCCGTGCGCTGATTGGTCCGTGTGGCCAGGAACTCGTTGATGAAGTAGCCCTCGGAACCCATGATCTCCACGCCGTCATAGCCGGCCTGCTGGCAGAACAGGGCGAACTGCGCGAAGTCTTCGATCTGCTGCAGGATCTGCGCCTCGGTGGCCGCGGCGGGCACAAAGCGGCTGATCGGCGCTTGAATGGCCGACGGGGCGAGCATGGCCGGGCTGTGGGCATAGCGCCCGGTGTGCAGGATCTGCAGGCAGATCCTGCCGCCCTCGCGGTGCACGGCCTCGGTAATGAAACGATGATTCTGGAGAGCATCGGCCTGGGTATAAACCGGCACCTCGCCCGGCGGCAGGCAGTGGGCATTGGGCATGTAGCCACCCGTGACAATCAATCCCACTCCGCCCGCGGCGCGCTCGGCATAGAACGCCGCAAGACGCTCGTGACTGTGCGCAATATCTTCCAGCCCCGTGTGCATCGAACCCATCAGCACACGGTTGCGCAATTGCGTGAAGCCCAGATCCAGGGGCTCCAGCAGATGCGGGAACGGGGCCGCGCTGCTCATGCGCCCACGCGGACGGTGAGGATGTCGCAGTGTGCGCCGTGCAGCACCTTGTTGGCGGTGGAACCCAGCAGCAGTTTCCAGCCGGCGCGGCCATGGCTGCCGATGACGATCAGGTCAGCCACGCGCTCCTGCGCCAGCGACCGGATCTCGGTGGCGGCCGAGCCGACGACGGTGTGCTGGCGCGCCGCGGGAATGTCGTACTGCTTGCCAATGTCCTCCATGCGTTCGGTGGCAATGGCGAGAGCCTCCTCCTGCATGCGGCTGATGTTCATGGCGTAGGCGTCGATCGGGTAGGCCGCCGCGGCGGGCTCCACAACGTGCACCAGGCTCAGTCGACTGCTGTCGCCGCCCACCAGTTCTCTGGCACGAGCGATGACCCTGCCGGATTCATTGGACAGGTCGATGGCGACCAGAACCTTCTTGTATGTGCTCATGGCGGAACTCCTTGTGTGTGGCGGCTGACAGGTGCCAGCGCGACCCTTGGCCGGAGTGTAATCGACCTCGCCGAGGCATTAGAAGCGCAAAGCGGCGCGGGGTTGACCTGTCTCAAAGATAGGGCGAGAACAGCCACGCAAAGGAGTCGCGCAGACGCTCGGGCAGGGAGCGGCCGGTGATCTCCTGCAGGGTGACGGGGCGTGAGACGTCGCGCCTGCCCGCGAAATACGCAGCCAGCTCGGCATTCACCGCGGGACTGAACAGCTCCACGGCCAGTTCGTAGTTCAGGCGCAGGCTGCGCGGGTCCATGTTGGCAGAGCCGATGAGGGCGTAGTGATCGTCGATCAGCATCAGCTTGCTGTGCACGAAGGGCGGGGGTTGGTAGTGCACGGCGATATGGTTCTCCAGCACCTGGCGCAGGAGGTTGCGCGAAGCCCAGTGCGCCGGCTTGATATTGTTGGTGCCGGGCAGCAGGATCTGCACGTCGACACCCCGCAGACGGGCCCCGGTGAGGGCGCCGAGCAGGTCGAGCGTGGGCAGGAAGTAGGGGGTCATGATCCACACGCGCTGCTGTGCGGCACTGATCACCCCGACCATCAGATCATTGAGCCGATCCAGCGCCTTGTTGGGGCCGTCGAGCACCAGCCGGCTCCACACCGGCGCATCCGGGCGTGCCGGATTGGTGTGAGTAAAGGGATGCAGGTCACGCGTCTCCTGACAGTAGTGCCAGTCGCGGCGGAAGGCCCATTCCAGTTCGTCGACGATGCGGCCGCGCAGGCGGAAATGGATGTCCAGCACGCGATGCGGATTGTCGGCCTTCTGCGCCAGATGGCGGTCGCCGATATTGGCCCCGCCGGTGAAGGCGTAGTCATTGTCGATGATCAGCAGCTTGCGGTGACTGCGCAGGTTGACGTTGAAGGCCGGTGGAATCAGGGTGAGCGGATTGAAATAGGTGAAATCGAGTCCATGACGGCGCAGCAGCGGGCCGATGCGGCCCAAGCTAAGGCGCTCGCCCATGCCGTCGATGATGATCTTCACTTCCACGCCGCGCTCGCGTGCTGCGCACAGGGCCGCCACGAACTGCTGCCCGGTCCCGTCGGTGTCGAAGAGATAGGTATACAGCAGCACCTGGTGCCGCGCGCCGGCGATGGCCTTCAGCATGCTCGGGTAGAGTGCCTCGCCATTCTCCAGCATCAACACTTCGTCGCAGCAGGTCAGCCCCTTGCCGACCACGTTCTCGCCCACCAGCGAGAGCGGTCGGAACGCGGTGCCCGCCGGAGTGAGTTCAGTGCCGGCGGTGTCCTTGGGCAGTTTGGTCACGTAGTGGCGACGGGCCGTGACATTCACCCGGTTGATGCCGAAGATCAGGTACAGCAGCGGCCCGGCCAGCGGCAGGCTCATGCACACGCCGATCCAACCGAACGCCGCGCGCGAGTCGCGCTTGTTGAGCAGCGCGTGGCCGGCCGCGAACAGCGATATCACCAGCAGCAGGGGAGGCGCGAGCCAGAGCAGGGCTGTGGTCAGGGTCATGCTGTCAGCTCCCGTGCCAGGTCCCGCGCGGCGACCGTGTCAGGTGTCTCCAGCAGCAGATCGGTGAGCAGGGCGCGGTGATCCGAGAAGTCGCGCCAGTGTTGACCGGCGATGCAGCGGCAATGGCCGATGCGCAGTCCGCGCACATAGATGCGGTCCATGGCCAGCAGCGGCATGAACGCCGGATAGGTGCGGGCCGGGTGTCCCATGATGGCCTCGTGCACTTCTTCCACGCCCAGTGCCTCGACGAGTCGACGATGTCCGCGCAGGCGCCAGTCATTGAAATCCCCCGCCAGGATCAGCGGCTCTTGCGGCCCCACCGTGCGGCGGATGTGCTCGATGAGATGCGCGATCTGCAGTTGCCGCTCGCGCTCGAACAGGCCCAGATGCACGCAGATCACATGCAGCCCGCCCTCGATGGTGCCGTGCAGGAAGCCGCGCTGCGAGAAGCTGAGGATGGACGCATCGATATTGTCCCAGCGCACGAAGGGCCGCTCGCTGAGAATGGCATTGCCGTGATGCCCGTGCTGGTAGATGGCGTTCTTGCCATAGGCATGATGCGTCCACACCGTGTCGGCCAGATACTCCAGCTGGGACTGCGAGGGCCACGCGCGCACGTTCTTCTGGTGCCGGGCATTGGCGCCGATCACCTCCTGCAGGAACACCAGGCTCGCGCCGCTTTCGCGCAGGCATTCGCGAATCTTGCCGAGTACCAGGCGCTTGGGGCCCAGGGCAAAGCCTTTGTGGATGTTGAGACTGAGAATGCGCAGTTCGTGGGAGGGCATCGTGTGCAGGCCTCAGCCCGCCTCCCGAATCATGTTTCGTGCAATCTTCCGTTGCTGGATCTGACTGGTGCCCTGGTACAGGTGCAGCAGACTCTCGGCCGAGATCATCGAAAACTCCCGAATTTTCACTCTGTTGCGCAAGCTTACGGGCAGAGATGGGCGAATTCCACCCCTTTGCGGCGCTGTGCTACCATGCCCGCTCCCGAGCCGGGCCTGACGGGACCGAGGCCGGTGCTCGCAGCGTGCAAGAGGCGTTCGCCTGCAAGCCAGCCGTTGAGTGACATGGTTGTGATCGTGAGCGATGAGGCATCTCCACCCAGGGACTGGGCTGTCTGCGCCAGCCAGGGCCTTGTCGCCTTTCTTGAACGAATCGAATGAAAGTGGAAAGTCTCTGCACGCGCAGCAAAGGGGGCGTCATGTCCAGCGTGGTCCGATACGAACTCATCGACAACATCGGCGTCATCACCGTCGATAATCCGCCGGTGAATGCCCTCTCCCAGGCCTTGCGCAAGAGCTTGCTGGACGCAGTCACTGCGGCGCAGAAGGATGCCAGCGAGGCGCTGGTGCTGCTGTGTGCCGGGCGCACCTTCATCGCCGGGGCGGACATCACGGAGTTCGGCAAGCCGCCGCAGCCCCCCTCGCTGCCCGAGGTACTGGCTGCGCTGGAGAATTCGCGCAAGCTGATCGTGGCGGCCATGCACGGCACCGCTCTGGGCGGCGGCTTCGAGACGGCGCTGGCCTGTCACTATCGCTGCGCGGTGCCTTCCGCCCGTGTCGGTCTGCCCGAGGTCAAGCTCGGCCTGCTGCCTGGTGCCGGTGGCACGCAGCGGGTCACGCGCCTGGCCGGGGTCAAGGCGGCACTGGAGATTATCATCAACGGCAATCCACTCACCGCCGCCGAGGCCGCCGAGCGGAACCTGCTGGACGAAGTGCTGCCCGACGAGAATCTGCGCGAGGGCGCCATCGCCTATGCCCGCGACCTGGTGGATTCCGGTGCTCTGCTCAAGCGGGTGCGTGACATCAGCATGGACCCTGGCAAGCTGGAGCCAGGCTTCTTCGACAACTACCGCCGTCATCTGGCCGAACGTGCGCGTGGCCAGATCGCCCCGGATCGCATCGTCTCGGCGGTGGAGGCGGCGGTGACCCTGCCAATGGATCACGGACTGCTTCGCGAGCGCGACCTTTTTCTAGAGCTGCTCAACTCGCCACAGTCACGTGCCATGCGGCACATTTTCTTCGCCGAACGTGAGGCAGCGAAGATCCGTGATCTGCCGGCAGCTACCCCTGTGCGGGACATCCGGCACGTTGCCGTGGTGGGCGGCGGCACCATGGGCGGGGGCATCGCGATGTGCTTCGCCAATGCCGGCATTGCGGTGATTCTGCTGGAGATCAGCAGCGAGGCCCTGGAGCGCGGGCTTGGCATCATCCGCAAGAACTACGCGGGCTCGGTGCAGAAAGGGAAGCTGAGCGAAGCCGAGATGCAGCAGCGTTTGCGATTGATCCGCGGTAGTACCGATTACGCTGAACTGGCCCAGGTTGATCTGGTGATCGAGGCGGTGTTCGAGAACCCGGACATCAAGAAGGACGTGTTCCGCCGGCTCGATGCCGTGTGCAGGCCTGGCGCGATACTGGCCACGAACACCTCCTACCAGAACATCGACGAGATCGCCGCCGTCACCTCTCGGCCGCAGGACGTGCTGGGCATGCACTTCTTCAGTCCGGCCAATGTGATGAAGCTGCTGGAAGTGGTGCGCGGCGCGCGGACCTCGCCGGAGGTGCTGGCCACTGCCATGCAGATCGGACGCCGCATCGGCAAGATCTGCGCCTTGTCCCGCGTGTGCTACGGCTTTATCGGCAATCGCATGCTGACGGGCTACGCGCGCCAGGCCCACATGCTGCTGCTTGATGGCGCCACACCGGCACAGGTCGATGCCGTGGCCGAGAACTTCGGCATGGCCATGGGACCGCTGGCGGTGAGCGATCTGGCCGGCCTGGACATCGGCTACAAGGCGCGGCAGGCGCGTGAGGCGGCGGGCGAAGTGCTCGACCCGGCCACGCACTGCCTGGCCTCGGCGCTGGTGGAAATGGGACGGCTGGGGCAGAAGAGCGGCGCGGGTTTCTACAAGTACGACCCGCAGACGCGCGCGCGGCAGAGCGACCCGGCGGTCGAGGCGCTGATCCGCGAACACGCGGTCCGCCTCGGCATCGTGCAACGCGAGATTGGCAGTGAGGAGATTCTGGCCCGCTTGTTCTATCCGCTGATCAACGAGGGCGCACGCATTCTGGAAGAAGGCATCGCCCAGCGTCCCGGTGACATCGACATCGTCTATGTCTTCGGCTATGCCTTTCCCTCCGCGAAGGGCGGACCGATGTTCCATGCCGACGAGATCGGGCTGCAGAAAGTGTACGAGGGCATCCTGCGCTTCGGCCGGGAACTGGGCGAGACCTATTGGCAGTGCGCGCCGCTGCTGGAGCGGCTGGCGAAGACTGGCGGCAGTTTCAGGGAGTGGGACGCAAACCGGTAGGGACGGGCCCGCTCCCACAGGCCCGCTCCCCCGCACCCCTTATTCCAGCGCGTCGTACAGCAGCTCCTTGCTCTTCAACTGCAGCTCGCGCGCATAGCGCAGATTGCGATTCTGGATCATGCCGACAAAGACCAGGTCTTCCACCGGGTCGATCCAGAACCAGGAACCCGCGATGCCCCACCACCAGTAGCTGCCCTCGGACATGCCGCCATTGCGTGCCGGGTCGCTCACGATGGCGAAATCCAGCCCGAAGACATTGCCGGGGTAACCGGGAATCTCCGTCATGCCCGCCGGCAACTGGTTGCTGCGCATCATCTCCACCGTCTCCGGCTTGAGGATGCGCACGCCGTTCAGCTCGCCGCCGTTGGCCAGCATCTGGGCGAAGCGCAGGTAGTCTCGCGCCGTGCCCGTCAGCCCGCCGCCACCTGACAGAAACGGCCGCGGCTCGATGAACTCGTTGTTCTCCGGGCTGCTGAGACCGTCCGGTCCCGAGGTGTACTCGCGGGAGAAACGGTGGGCTCTGTCGCGGCCCACATGGAAGCGGGTGTCCACCATGCCCAGCGGATCGAACAGGCGCTGCTGCAGGAATTCATCGAAGCCCATGCCGGAGAGCTTTTCCACCAGATAGCCCTGCACGTCCACCGACACGCTGTAATGCCAGGCACTGCCGGGCTGCTGGCGCAGTGGAATCTGTGCCAGCTTGTCGATCATGTCCTGCAGCGTGCCATTGGCATCGAGCACGTTCATCTCGCCATAGAGCGTGTCCACGCGCGAGCGCGAGAACGCGCCATAGGTCAGGCCGCCGGTGTGGCTCAGCAGCTCGCGCATGGTCATCTTGTGCTGGGGCAGCTCGGCCATGGGCATGCCGTTGGGCACGTCCTCGCCGGCCACCACCAGATTGGCAAATTCTGGAATGTAGTTCTCCACCGGGTCATCCAGCGCGAACTTGCCTTCCTCGAAGAGCATCATCATGGCCACCCCCGTGATGGGCTTGGTCATGGAGAAGATGCGGAAGATCGTGTCTTCGGCCATGGGCACCTGGTTCTCCAGGTCCTGCCAGCCATAGGTGTCGCTGTGCACCAGGCGGCCGTGGCGTGCCACCATGCTCACGATGCCGGCAAGTCGTCCGGCATCGACCTCTGCCCGCAGTGCGCTCTGCAGGGCGGCGATGCCCTCGGGACGCATGCCGACTTCGGCCGCTTCGGCTGGGGCGAGGTTGTGCTCGCCGGTCTGCGCCAATGCAGTGCCGGCGAGGGTGGTGCAGAGAAGCAGCAATGCCAGCCAGGCATTGCGCAGGTGCAGCGTGAAAGTGGTCATGGGGCCTCCTGTTGGCAGGCTGGCACTCCACCAGCCGCGTGCGGGCATGGAAGCACAGGGATGGCGGGAACTCAATCGGGCCGCCTGCCGAGTGGGTGCCGATAGCCTCGCCTTGTCGTCAACATGCGCGCATCTTCATGGCGTTTGCTGTCAAGCGCTCAGACCAGGCGATCCCCCTGGAGCGCTGGTGCAAGACCAAGGTCAGAGAGTTGTTCGGCTCAGGGCGTGCCGGCCTGGCGCAGGCGTTCGTCGTGTTCCTGCTGGCGGGCGCCGCGCAGGATGATCTCCATGGAGTAATTGTCCTCGTGGCAGGCGAACTCGTACATCTTCTGGTGGGCTTCCATGCGGTGCAGCAGCATTTCCACCGAGTAGGGCTGCTGGTAGATCTGTGGGTCGGTGACGGTGTAGGTGCAGAGAATCCCGCGGTCGTTGACGAGGGTATAGCGCTCGTCCACCTGCACATAGTCCTGGTTCTGCACGATCTGCACATTGGAGTTACAGGGCAGCAGAGCCGGGCGGCATGGTGCCGATGGCAGAGAGACAGCGCTCGCCGGCGGGGCGGATCTCCGGCCCGACGAACTCGCCGAAGCCCCGGGCCCGCCACTGGCCGCAGATGTCGCGGCTGCGGCCATGGTCGAGGAAGGGGAAGCGGCCATCGGCAGGGTCGACCACCAGGGAGGTGCGGTACTCGCCGTTGATGCGGGTGAAGCCCACTTCCACGTCGGTGTTCTCGGCCTCGGCTTCCTGCCCCACGCGGGCGCCGGCTTCCGGGGCCGGGCGATCCGGGTCCAGCACGGTGACGGCGCCGTTGAGCTGTTCGCGCAGGCGCTGTTCCAGCGCCCGGGCCTCCTCCTCACTGTAGACCGGCTTGTCGGCGAGATCGGTGGGACGCTCCATGGGCGTCTGCGTCTGATTGCCCCAGTAGCCCGGCAGATTCGGGTGGCCATACTCGGTGCGCGGCATGGTCCAGCCCGGCGGTGCCTCGAGGTTCTGGGCCAGGGCATTCGCGCCAAACAGGCTGCCCAGGGGCAGTGAAAGAGTGGGGACGAGCACGCGCAGGAGACTGTTCATGAGGTGGTTGTAGCCAGAGTAAATGGTGAGTGATGGCCGATTGTAGCCCAGTGCCGGCAGCCTCCTCTGCAGACCTCGCGCTGTGCGCGCCTCACCACACCAGCGCCGGCGGTGTGAGCATGGCGTGCAGGCAGTTGGGTGTGGCGATGCTCTGCAGGTCGCACAGCAGATCCATCCCGTGGACCACGTCGAAGGCACCCTGGCCGAACCCTTCGTCGCGCTGGACGGCTTTCTCAGTCACGCCTGGGCGGTGACCCTGATCGGCGCACCCAGGCAGGCGGCGATCCAGTGCCTGGAAGCGCCTGAGAAATCGCTCCGGGACTGGTACGGCGGGGCCATCGGTCTGCTGGGCTTCAATGGCGACATGAACACCGGCCTCACCCTGCGTGCCGCCCGCATTGTGCAGGGCATGGCCCAGGTGCGGGTGGGAGCCACACTGCTGCTGGATTCCGACCTCGAGGCCGAGGTGGCCGGGACGCTGGCGCTGTGTCTGGCGCGGCAGCTGCCTCGGGGTGATCGACGCGCCCTTGCACGGCAAGGCGTCCTCGGTGCAGCACACGGGTTCGCCCCTGTTCGCGGGGGTGCCGTCGCGCGTCGCCGCCGGGCGGACCCTGCTGGCCAATGTTGTACACTACGCGCGCTCTCGCAGGATGGCTTTGAGCGCACTCGAGACACGACCCACCCCCAGCCACAAGACCAGCCACACGACACACGGAACCTCTGCCCATGACCCGCGCCCAGTACAGCCCTGACACCAGCCAGCGTTTCCTCTTCGAGCACGCCGATGTGCGCGGCGAGATCGTGCGCCTGCAACACAGCTACGCGACGGCCATCGCCGGCAAGCATTACCCGGACGCCGTGGCGCAGCTGCTGGGGCAGTTCCTGGCGGCCAGCGCCCTGCTCAGCACCACCATCAAGTTCGATGGTCGGCTGGTGCTGCAGGTGCGCAGCGAGGGTGAGCTGGCCGTGATCATGGCCGAGTGTACCAGCGACGGCGAGCTGCGCGGCATTGCCCGCTATGCGCAGACGCCGACGGCCACGGCCTTCGGCGCCCTGCTGCGCAACGGCACGCTGGTGATCACCATCGACAGCCGCAAGGGCGAACCCTACCAGGGCATCGTCGCGCTGGAGGGCGATTCGCTGGCGCAGTCGCTGCAGGCCTATTTCCAGCAGTCGGAACAGCTGGGCACCGTGTTCTACTTCGCCGTCGACCGCGACAGGGTGGCGGGGCTCATGCTGCAGCAGCTGCCGGCCCAGCTGCAGCGCGATGCCGAGGCGCGCACGAGTCACTGGGAGCACCTCTCGACTCTGGCGCGGACGCTGACAGCCGAAGAGCTGCTGCAGCTGCCCAATGCGGAAGTCCTGCATCGGCTCTATCACCAGGAGGAACTGCGGGTGTTCCCGCCGCGTGAGCTGGTGTTCAAGTGCAGCTGCAGCCGTGAGCGCACGGCGCGGGCCTTGTCGGCGCTGGGGCGGGAGGAGATCGAGAACATCGTGGCGGAGAGGGGCGGGGTGGAGATCAGCTGCGAGTTCTGTGGCACCGAATACAATTTCGGCCCGGGCGAGGTGGCGCTGCTGTTCGAGCACGCGGAGGGCGGGGCGACGCACTGAGGGCTTGCAGCGCTTCGCAGGTCGGTCGGAGGGGCAGCCGAGCCCCCAGGGAGGGGTTCACGGCGTGTCCCGAACCCCTGGCCCGGTCCCTGAGCCGGATTCAGCGCACGATCAGGCCCGCGCCACCCCGACCTGCACCCCGGCCGCCGCCCGCGCGTGGCCGTAGCTCATCCAGATCAGAAATTGCAGCCCGAACAGCAACGACGCCCCCACCAGATGCAGCGGCTGCACAAACGCCGGCATGCCCAGATGGCCCAGCGTGGCCCCCGTCACCACCGACAGCACGATCACCCCGATCATCGCCGCCGTCATCCGCGTCAGCGAGTGCTGCCAGCCCAGCGAGCGCAGCAGCAGCCAGCCCAGCCACAGATTGCTGAACAGCACCACCGCCGAGAAGCTGCGGTGCACATAAAAGAACCACGGCAGCGCCGACACCCAGGCCGAGCGTTCCGCTCCCTGCTGATGATTCAGATAGTCGACCATTTCCCGCACCTGCGTGCCCATGGCCACCTGCAGCACCGTCAGGCCCATCACGATGTAGAGCCACTTCTCGAAACGCGGGTCGAGGTGCGCGATGGACTCCGCCTGCATGATGCCGCGGCGCGCCCGTGCCAGGGCGAACAGCAGCGTGCCCACGATGGCCAGCGCCATCAGCATGTGCAGGGTGATCATGCCCGGCTGCAGATTGGAGGCCACCACCCGCGAGCCCAGCCAGCCCTGAAAGCCTGTCATCAGGAACGCGGCCACCGAGGCGGTGAGAATGGCGCGGTCGTGGGAGCGCACCGACCAGGAGTAGAGAGCGGTCAGCAGGATCAGGAAGCCGATGGTTACGCCGGTGAGGCGGTTCAGGTATTCCGTCCAGGTCTTCACCACGTTGAATTCGGTTTCGGCATAGCCCAGATCCGCGTAGATCTCCTGATAATTGGCCGGCAATTGCTCGACGCTCGTCGGCGGAATCCAGCTGCCGAAGCAGGTCGGCCAGTCGGGGCAGCCCATGCCGGCGCCCGAGGCGCGCACGCTGGCCCCCACCATGATCAGAAAGTACACCGCTGCCAGGGTGATCCAGGCCATGCGGCGGTAGCGATGCAGCGCGGGGGTGTCTTGCAGCAGGGGTGACGAAGCGGAAGCGGTGGCGATAGTCATGGTGATGGCGAACTCATGGTGGGCTGGACGAAAAACGCTCTGTATTGTCGGGCAAGACCCGGCTGCACCACAACCGGGCAGCAGCTACACACTGCGGCACCCTAGCGTCGCAGCATACGCCAGGGCAATACGCGCTTGTCGTGGCGCAGGTTCACTGCGCCGGCAGCGGCGTGAATTCCGGCGCCTGCGCTTCATTGAGTGGCGCGAAGGACTGCTCGTCCGGCCCTCCCAGCAGCATGATCAGGCGCATTGCGGCCAGGGTGACGCGATCCTCGGAGATCGCCTGCATGCGGCTCTGGTAGTCGGCGTCGATCACGATACCTTCCATGCGCGTGCCCAGGCGTTCCGCCCGCAGCACGGCGGCCTTGATCTCGTCGGGATAGACAAAGTCGAGCAGCAGGCGCCGGCTCTCCTGCAGCCAGACATCGGCGTCCAGCGAGAGGCTGTGCAGATCGGCCTGGGCGGCGGTGACCACCATGCGGCGCAGGGTGTCTTCGAAGGCCTGGTTGCGCAGGGCCTCGTCCCATTCCGCGTGCAGGGTGCCGTTGCGCGTGGGAATGCCGTTGCCGCCGCGATCCCCGTTGGGGAACAGGCGGTGCGAGACCAGGGCGCCGGAATGCAGGGGTTGGTGGATGTCGCCGCCCAGATGCAGCAGCCAGCACAGCGCCACGGCGCGCTCGGGCGCTGGCAGGGACTCGTCCTTGAAGCGGGCGAGGTTGTAGTCCAGGGCCAGCAGCACATTGTCGATGTCGCGCTCGTCGGTGTCGGCCGTGGCTCGGCTGCCGGCGATGTCCGGGCGCGGGTCCACGCCGACATAGAGATTGCCCTGCAGGCCGGCGCCGCGCAGCCAGGCGCCGTCGATGTAATGCCAGGTCGGGCGATCGTGGCGAATGCGCGCTTCCTCGTCGAGACCGCGCACCAGGTCCGGCCACACGGCGGCCTGGCCCAGGGTCCAGCGCAGTTTTTCTTCGTCGCTGCCCACCATGACCGTCAGCGGCATCTGCTCCACGAAATCCTGCTGGTAGCGCGGATGGGCCTCCAGCAGGCTGATCAGCTCGGCGCGGCGCTCCAGGGACAAGGACTCCCAGACCACATAGGCGCTGAGCCGGTGACCGGTGGCATCCCAGGCCAGAGCCGGCAGGCCGGTCAGCAGCGCGAGCCACAGCAGGGCGCCGCGGCACAGGCGACGGGCGAGAGGGAGGCGGATACGGCGGGACATGGTCGGGACGGACTCCGGCTGGGATAGCGGGGGGTACTGTAACCTGATTCTCAAACCTCCAGCCACTCCCGCCGTACCTCCCCGGCCTGCAGCAGCTCGGCCGGCGTGCCCTCGAACACGATCCGGCCCCGGCCCATGACGGAGACCCGTGCGGCGATGCGCAGCGCGATGTCCAGCGTCTGTTCCACCAGCAGGATGCCGACACCTTCCGCGGCGATCTGCTGCAGACTCTGCGCCACCTGTTCGGCCAGACGCGGCGCCAGGCCTTCCGTGGGCTCGTCCACCAGCAGCAGGCGTGGCGTGCCCATCAGGGTGCGCGCGATGCACAGCATCTGCTGCTCCCCGCCGCTCAGCGCGCCGCCCGCCACGTCCAGTCGTGCCGCGAGCGCCGGGAACAGGGCGAAGAGCGACTCCAGTTGCCCCGGCGCCAGCGTCTGCCCCGGCTTGAGGCCCAAATGCAGGTTCTGCATGACGCTCAGTCCGGGGAAGATGTCGCGCTGCTCGGGCACGCAGCCGATGCCCAGGCGGGCGATCGCGTGGCTGGGCAGGCCGAGCACGTCCCGGCCCTGCCAGCGCACCGTGCCGCTGGCCCGCAGTTCGCCCATCAGCGCCCGCACGGTGGTGGAGCGCCCGGCGCCGTTGCGGCCGAGCAGGGCGACGATCTCGCCTTCGCGCACGCGCAGGTTGACCCCCTGCAGCACATGACTCTGGCCGTACCAGGCCTGCAGATTCGCCACCTCAAGCATCGCTAAGCCCGCCTGCCCCGGCGTCCGCCACGCGGCCCAGATACACCTCCTGCACGCGGGGACTGGCGCGAATGCGCGCCGGAATGTCGGTGGCGATCACCTCGCCCTGGGCCAGCACCGTGATGCGATCAGCCAGCTCGAACACCACACTCATGTCGTGCTCCACGAGCAGCAGGGTGCGCTCGGCCGTCACCCGGCGGATCAGCGCCAGGGCCTGGGCGGCCTCGCTGTGGCTCATGCCGGCCACGGGTTCATCGAGCAGGATCAGGCGCGCGTCGCCGGCAATCGCCAGGCCCAGCTCCAGCGCCCGCTGTGCGGCATAGGCCAGCTCGCCGGCCGGCACCTCACGCAGTGCCTGCAGTCCCAGGTCCTCCAGCAGGGCGTCCGTGCGCGCGGTCAGGGCCTTCTCCCGCCCCAGCAGATGGCGCAGGGAACAGCCATAGCCCATGGGCCAGAGCAGGGCACAGCGCAGATTCTCGAACACGCTCAGGCGGGGGAACAGCTGGCTGATCTGGAAGCTGCGGGCGATGCCGCGCCGGGCGATCTGCTCGCCGGGCAGGCCGTGAATCGGCTTGCCCTCGAACACAATGCGGCCACTGTCGGGCGCCAGCAGGCCGCTGATCAGATGGAACAGGGTGGACTTGCCCGCGCCGTTCGGGCCGATGATGGCATGACGTTCGCCGGGCTCGATCACCAGGTCCACGTCGTGCAGCACCCGGGTGCGACCGAACTGCTTGCTCACCTTCTCCAGACGCAGCAGGCTCATGGGCCCACCTGCCTGTTGCCTTGCGCGTCAGAGCCTTGCCACGCCGCCTGCAGAGCCGGCAGCTCGCGGCGCAGCAGCAGGGTCGCCACGCTGGCAAGTGCGGTCAGGCCGAGCCAGCTCCAGACAGTCTCGGCCTGCAGTGCCAGACCCATGACGTGCAGGGCCTCGCCTTCCCGGGCAGCCAGCTCCAGCAGCAGTACCCCGCTCAGCAGCAGGGCGGCGCTCGGCAGTGCGCAGCGGGCGAGCGGGAGGGCGAGCGCTGCCAGCATCCCGCGCCGCCAGCGGGCGTGCAGCTGCACCAGCAAGTGGCTCAGTCCGCCGGGCAGGAACATCACACAGCCGACAAACAGCAGGCCCAGATAGAGCGTCGAGAGCGTGGTCCAGCCGCTGAGCAAGGCCGTGCACAGGGTCAGCAGCACGGCGCCGATCACTGGCCCGAGGAAGTAACCCGTGCCGCCCAGAAAGCACATCAGCAGCACCTGGCCGGCGTTCGCGGTGCCCAGCGCCTGGGCGGTGATGATCTCGTTGTGGATGGCGAAGAGCGCCCCGGCCAGCCCCGCGCAGGTGCCGGCCACGAGCAAGCACAGCAGGCGCACCCGGGCAGCGTTGCAACCCAGACACTGCGCCCGCAGCGGGTTGTCGCGCACCGCCATGGCCAGGCGGCCCGCCGGTGTCTGCCGGAACGCCGCCAGGCAGAGTGCGCCGAGGAACACCCAGACGGCGGCGTGGTAGTACACCTGGGTCTCGCGGGCGAAGCTCACCCCGAGCAGGGGCGGGCCCGCCGTGCGGTCGGCGCTGATGCCGGCCTCGCCCCCGAAGAAGGCCACCAGAATCAGGGCGCTGGCTGCCAGCAGTTCGCCCAGCCCCAGCGAGATCATGGTGAAGGCGGTGCCGCCGCGTCGGGTGGAGACGCTGCCCAGCAGCAGCGCTGCCAGCAGGCCACCGGCCGCGCCCGCCAGCGGCAGCAGCACCAGGGGCAGACTCAGGCTGCCCAGCTCGCTCAGGCGCATGGCGTGCGCCGCCACATACCCGCCCAGCCCGAAATACACCGCGTGGCCGAAGGACAGCAGACCGCCCTGGCCGAGCAGGGTGTTGTAACTGAGGGCGAACAGCACGGCGATGAGCATCTGGTTGAGAATGCCCAGGCTGAGCACCGAATCGAACACCAGGGGCAGCCCCCCCAGCAGCACGGCCATCGCCACCCAGGCGCCACGACTGCCCATGCTAGTCCTCCCGGGTGCCGGCCAGGCCGGCAGGGCGCAGGAGCAGCATCAGCACCAGCAGCAGATAGGGCAGCAGCGGCGCTACTTGAGGCAGGGTGAGGCGCCACAGATCGCGCAGGGGATGCTCGGGCGGGAAGCTCAAGCCCAGCAGGGCCAGCACATCGGCCATGCCCACCGACGAGGCGATGGCCCAGGACTGCAGCAGGCCGATCAGCAGGGCGGCCACGAAGGCCCCGGTGAGCGAGCCCAGCCCGCCGATCACCACGATCACGAACACCAGACTGCCCAGGCTCGCCGCCATGCCCGGCCAGGTGCCGAGCACCGGCCCCGCGATCACTCCGGCCAGCCCCGCCAGCCCCGTGCCCACCCCGAAGGCCAGCATGAAGATGCGCGGCACGTTGTGCCCCAGGTTCGCCACCGTCTGCGGGTGGGTGATGGCGGCGCGCAGGATCAGGCCGTAACGCGTGCGGGTGAGCCCGGCATACAGACCGGCGAAGATGCCCAGCGAGAGCAGCAGCATGAAGGCGCGCCAGGCCGGGAAGTCCTGGCCGAACAGGGTGAAGAGCGGGAAATCCAGCAGCGCCGGCACGCGGAAGTCCTGCGTCGCGCGGCCCCAGAACAGCTGCACCAGTTCCTCGATCACAAAGGCCAGGCCGAAGGTGAACACCAGTTCGGCCACCGGTCCGTGGCGATGCACCTGGCGCAGGCCGTAGCGCTCGACCAGGGCGCCAAGCACGCCGGTGAGCAGCGGCGCCAGCAGCAGGGCGGGCCAGAATCCCAGCAGCTGGCTCAGCGAGAAGGCGAAATAGGCGCCCAGCATGTAGAAGCTGGCATGGGCAAAGTTGAGCACGCCCATCATGCTGAAGATCAGGGTGACGCCGCTGGCCAGCATGAACAGCAGCAGGCCGGTCACGAGTCCGTTGAGGGTGGCGAAGAGCAGGGCGTCGGCCATGATCGCGGGCTCAGGGCGCGGGGCGCTGCATCTGGCAGCTGGACGGCGTCAGCGTGGCCTCCAGCGGTGCCGTGTGGACGGTACGCAGGCCATAGCCGGAGCGATCCAGATCGAACTCGATGCCCTCGTCGGTGTGCACCGACACATGCAGGGGCGCGAACAGCTGATGGTCCTGCGGCCGCATCCAGATCTGTTCGCCGGTCATGGTGGTCAGGCGGCTGTCCTCCAGTGCCAGTGCCACCGCCAGGGGGTCGCTGCTGCCTGCCGCCGCCATGGCCTGCACCAGCATCATCAGCGTGTTGACCAGGCGCGGCTGAGTCACGTTCAGCTCGGGATGGGCCGCCTCGAAGGCGCGGGTGAAGTCGCGCCGCTCGTCGCTGGGAAAGGGGTTGGCGTGATCGTTGTGGACCAGGTGGATGCGGTTCCTGCCCGCCGCGCCAAGCGTTCCGGTGATGCCGTCATAGGCGGCATAGAACGTGTAGACCGGCAGGTCGAGGCCGGCGTCGGCGATGCCGCGCGCCAGGGCCACCATATCGGCGCCCCAGTTGCCCGTGAGCACCGCATCGGCCCCCGAGGCCACGATCTTGCTGATATAGGGCGTGAAGTCCTTTACCTGGCCGATGGGGTGCAGTTCGTTGCCCACCAGCTGCAGGTCGGCGCGCCGCGCCGGCAGCAGACGCGCGGCGGCGGCGCCCACGGCCTGGCCGAAGGAATAGTCCTGGCCGATCACGTAGACGCGGCGGATGGCCGGGTTGGCGGCGATGTGATCGGCCATCACCGTCATCTTCATGTCGGCATGGGCATCGAAGCGGAAATGCCAGAAGCTGCAGGCGTCTTCCGTCAGCAAGGGGTCGACAGCGGCATAGTTCAGCAGCAGCACGCGTGCGTCGGGGTTGCGGTCATTGTGACGCTCGATGCCGGTGGCCAGCGCACTGGCCACGGCGGAACTCTGGCCCGAGATCACGTACTGCATGCCCTCGCTGATGGCGCGGCGCAGCTGCAGCTGGGAATCGGCCACGGCGGCCTTGTTGTCCAGCGCCACCACTTCCAGCGGGCGCCCGCCCAGCACGCCACCCCGGCGGTTGTAGTAATAGTCCGCCGCGAAGCGCAGTACCTGGTAGGCGCTGTTGCCGGTGGCGGCGAAGCTGCCGGACTGCGGGTCGATGAAGGCGAGGCGGATGGGTTCCTGGGCCGGTGCCAGCGGGCTGAACAGGGCGCCCAGCGCGAGGCTGGCGGCCATGATGATGCGCCCGAGCGCGGCGCCGGTGATGCGGATCATGGGGAATCCTCTCTGAAGGTGGCGGGCCAGCCACCCGTCCGGGGCGATCCGGAACGGGAGTGGCGCCTGTATTGTTACACCTTATCAGTATTAAATGTTTACGAATGGTTATATTTTAATCAATTTATCGCTGCGCTACGAGCCTTCCAGTCGTGCGGCTTCCCGCGCCTCAAGAGCCTCTTCCAATGTCCCTGCCTGTCTGTCAGTCTGTGCCAGCGCAATGCCAGGCGCGGCTGGGGTCTCCAAGCCAGCGCCTGGAGCCCCGATCCCCTTGACGTGCGAGAACTCCCATGTCGATCTTGCTGCATTCGCTTGTTCGCCAGCGACTTGGCGCCTTGACCCTTCTGCTCATGGTTCTGGCGGTCCCGATACCCGCCGCCGCTGCCGCCAGCGGCGCCTCGCTGCCCACCTACCTGCACCCCGTGCTGCAGATTCCACGCCTCGACGTGCAAGGCTATGGCTCCCTCACGCTGAGCCTGGTGCTGCAAGACGAGGCCAGTCTGCGCTTCGCCATTGCCTCGGCGGTGCCGGCAGCGGCGGGCCTGCAGCCCGGCGGCACGTTCACGACCGCCAGCGGCCGTCTGCAGATCCCTGTGGTGAAGTCAGGCAGCGAGTTCTACAGTCTCACGCTGCAACTGCTGCCAGGTGACGTGTTCCAGCTGCTGAGCGCCACGGACGTGATCCTGCCTGGTCAGAGCGACTACAACGCCCAGTGCGCCGGCTGTCATGGTGCCGATGGCCTGGGCGGCCCGGTAGGCGTGACGCTGAAGAACTGCGTGAACTGCGGCAGTCTGGCGAGTCTGGAAAGCAAGATCGTCACCACCATGCCGCTGGGCAATCCTTCCGCCTGCATCGGCCGCTGTGCCAGCACGATCGCGTCCTACATCCTTGAGGTATTCAATGGCACTGCCAGCACGGGCAGCGGCACGGCCATGGCCGCCATCGAGGTGCTGCCGCTGGACGCCACGTTGCGCAACGCCGCACTGCACCTGGTCAGCCGCCTGCCCTCGGCGGCCGAACAGGCGCAGGTGGCTGCACAGGGTGAAAGCGGACTGCGCGCCGTGCTCGACGGCATGATGACGGAACCAGCGTTCTACAACCGGCTGTCGGAAATCTTCAACGACTGGCTGCTCACCAATCGCTACCTGTCCAGCAACGGGGGCGAGGCGGCCATTCAGCTGATGCGTCGCTACCCCACGGCACGCTGGTTCGACCCGGGGGCGGCCAACCGCCCGGCTGATTACGTGACGCGGCGCAACACCACCAATGACAGCGTGGCCCGTGAGCCGCTGGAATTGATCAACCACGTGGTGCGCAACAATCTGCCGATGACCGAGATACTCACGGCCGACTACGTGATGCTCAATGGCTATTCCGCCAAGAGTTACGGGGTTGATACCTCACAGTTCACGAACGAATGGGATGCTACCGAGTTCCGCCCGGTGAAACTGAACGGCGTGCCTCATGCCGGCATTCTCAGTTCGCTGATCTTCCTCAATCGTTACCCCACCAGCGCGACCAATCGCAATCGCGCCAGGTCTCGTGTGGTCTACGATCTGTTCCTGGATGTCGACATTCTGGCTCTGGACGGCGTGCGTCCTGATGGCAGTGCCGTGGACATCAGCAGCGCGGCGCCCACGCTGGAGAATGCCGACTGCGTGAAGTGCCACAGTCTGCTGGATCCTGTTGCCTCTGCGTTCAAGAACTGGAACCTCGCCGGCAGCTTTGTGAGATCGCGCAACTGGTACACCGACATGTTCCAGGCAGGCTTCAATGGCACGGCTTTTCCTGCCACCTCCACCCAGGAGCCACTGCAATGGCTGAGCGGCCGTATCGTGCAGGACACCCGCTTCGACGCTGCCATCGTGCGTCTGCTCTACACGGGCATGACGGGGCAGGAGCCCCTCGACCCCCCCGGTGCCGGCGCCACCCCCGCCGAGATCGAGGCGTATCGCGCGGAGTCAGCACACCTGAACGATATCAAGGCGAAGTACGTCGCGGCGAATCGCACGCTCAAGACGCTGGTGAAGGAGATCGTCCTCAGCCCCTACTGGCGTGCCGCTGGCCTCAATGATCCGGCCCAGGGCGTGGTGCATGCAGCCACTGGCGCGGCGCGTCTGCTGACGCCTGAAATGCTGCACCGCAAACTCAATGCGCTGTTCGGCTTCGAGTGGCGTGGCACGCTCAACAGTTACGCCACCAATCGCAATGTGCTGTCTTCCGCACGACTTCTGGACAGTCGCCAGCACTATCAGCAGATCTATGGCGGTATCGACTCGTTTGCCGTCACTCAACGCCTGCGCGATCCGAATGGGCTGATGGTGTTCGTGCAGGAGCGCATGGCCAACGAGATGGCCTGTTACGCCGTGCCCAACGATTTCCTCGCGCCCAGGGCGCAGCGCCGGCTTTTCCCGGGCGTGGACATGACCACCCAGCTGGCCAGCGCCCAGGACCGCGAGGCGGTGCGAGCCACGATTCAGCATCTGCACGCCTATCTGCTGGGCGAGATACTGCCCCTGGACAGTCCCGAGATCAGCGCTACCTACCAGCTGTTTGAAGCCGTTCACGTGGAGGGGCGCAAGCGTGTCGGCGTGTCCGAGCAAACGACGCTGCCCGCGCTGTGCCAGCGCAACAACGACCTGCTGACAGGCGCCTCCCTCAACAGCGGCGGGGTGGACAATCGGCTGCGCAACGACCCGAACTACACGATCCGGGCATGGATGGCCGTGGTGGCCTACCTGCTGTCCGACTACCGATTTCTCTATGCTTAGGAGACCGTCATGGACCGTCGACATTTCTTGCGGCTGCTGACTGGCGTTGGCATGGTGGGTGTGCTTCCCATGACCCTGGTGCGTCCTGCCCTCGGCGCCGTACCCTCGCGTTTCCTGGTGACTGTCAGTGCCTCCGGCGGCTGGGACCCGACGGCCCTGGTCGACCCCAAGGGCAATTCCCTGCGCGGCGATGGTCTGGGGCCGGTGAACAACTACTCTGCTTCCTGGATCAAGACGGCCGGAAGGCTGCGCTATGCTCCGTACCCGGAAGGCGTCACGCCGCCCGCCACGGAGTCGCCCGGACACCTCGACACCTTCTTCGCCAAGCACTACTCCCGCCTGCGGGTGATCAACGGCGTGGATACCCAGACCAATGGCCACGAGACCGGCCAGCGTTTCGTCTGGAGCGGGCGGCTGGAGGAAGGCTATCCCAGCGTCGCCGCGCTGGCAGCGGCACCGTATGCCAGCCAGCCCATGGCCTTCATTTCCAACGGTGGCTATGACTTCACGGCCTCGCTGGTGGCGCCCGTGCGCACCGCCGCCGCCAGCACTTTCACAGCCCTGGCTTACCCGAACAGTCAGTATCCCGCCGATGCCGCCGCGCGCAGTGCGGGCTTCTTCAGTGCGCCTGCCTACGCGGCCGTGCAGGCGGCGCGCGAGCAGCGGCTGACCCGACTGCGCGTGGCGGAGGCGCTGCCCGAACGGGCAGCGCAGATGGCGCGACTGGAGACGGTCCGCGACAGCGGCGTCTCCCTCGAAGCCCTGCTGGGCAAGCTGCCAGCCACGGTGTCGACAGGCTTGAAGGGACAGGCGGAGATCGCGGTGGCGGCCTTCGCCAGCGGCCTTGCCGTGAGCGCCGGCCTCAATCTTGGGGGCTTCGATACGCATGATGACCATGACGAGGACCAGGCTCGAGCGCTGACGGCACTGCTGGAAGGCGTGGATCATTTGTGGGAACAGGTGGTGCTGCGCGGGCTGCAGGACAAGGTGACCATCATCATCGGCTCGGACTTCGGCCGGACGCCCTTTTACAACACGGCTGCTGGCAAGGACCACTGGAACATTACCAGCGTGCTGGCCATGGGCGCGGGCATCACGGGCAACACCCTGATCGGCGAAACAGATCGCAACTTCGAGGCGCTCAAGCTGAGTGCCTCGACCCTGACGCCGCACTCCGCCGGCATCGTGGTGACGCCGAAGCATATTCACCGGGCGCTACGGGATTTCCTGGGCGTGCCAGCCGAGCTGGACGCCATGTTCCCGCTCGCGGTGGAGAAACTGCCGCTGTTCGCCTAGAGCCCAGAGCAGGGGGGCGCGCAAGGACTTGCTCCCCTGCGTCGATCAGAACGTGCCGCGCAGCTTCAGCGCCACGTGTGGTCCGCGGGCATTGCAACGGTGCTCGATCTCGCGGATCACGCCGTCGCGGATATGCCCGGCGTAGCGCGTGCGGTTCACGCACTCATGCACGTCCTGCACATTGGCCAGTTCCAGCCGCAGTGCAAGGTTCAGCGCGGTGAGTGAATTGCGTTCCAGAAACAGGCTCAAGTCTTCACGCTGATCCAGCTCTTCCCAGCGGTCGATGTCCGGCAGCGGCCGATTGCCCTGGTCGGCACCCAGATAATCGATGCCGTAGCTCAGATTCCACGCCGGCAAGTCATGGCGCACCGTGACGCGGTAATTGCCCCGGTCATTGGGCACCAGTCGGCGTGTCGCGCCCGTGAACGGGTCCTGGGTTTCCGAGGCCCGGGCCAGGACACTCACATTCACCAGCAGGCCCTGAGTCACGCGATAGCTGCCATTGAGCTGCAGGGACAGTACTTCGCCATCGCCGATATTGCCGTTGGCCGAGGTGAGTGGGCCACCCGGCACCGTGGTCTCGATGCGCCCCGTGGCGTCGGTGACATCCCAGTACTGCCCGCGCGCGCTGAGCACCAGTCGGCCCTGCAGCAGACGCTGTTCCACGCCCAGGCTGTAGCGCCATGTCTGATCCTGTTTCAGCTCCGGATTGCCGGCAATGGTGTTGCGGTTCTCGTCGCGGGGGTCGGAGGCGGCCGCGAAGTCGGCGAAGCGCAACTGGCCGATCACCTTCTCCACGCCCAGGCTGAACTGCAGCGCCGTGCTGTAGTCGTAGCGCAGGTCCGCCTTGGGTTTGGTAAAACGGAAATCGCGCGAGCGCGAGACATCGCCGGACTGGCGGATGGTGGACTGCTCCACTGCCAGCGTGCTCTCCAGACGCAGCTTGGGCGTGATCTGCCAGTGATGCACGGCGAAGCCCTCGTAGCGCTCCTCCTCTATCAGCGAATTCGCATTGGGCACGGCCACGCGTCGCAGCACGCCGCCCTGCAGCTGGGAGAGCTGCAGCACAGTGTCCAGCGAGGTCAGGGCGCGCTGCAGGCCGACTTCCACATCCTGCCCGGCACGCAGCGGGCGCGAATACACGCCGCGCACGATGCGCTCGCCATTCACGGTGGCGGTGTCCAGCGCCAGGTCCTGCTGATCGGCGCCTGGTCGCACGTCCAGGCGGAAGCGTTCGCGCAGGGTGTCCTCCGCGCGGCGGTTGTTGACGGTGAGCAGTTCCAGCTGACTGCCGTCGGCGAAGCCGTGATTGAAATTCACGCCCAGTTCCCAGCTGTCGCGGGTGGCGTCATACAGCTCGCGCTCGCGCGAATCCTGCGCCGGACGGCTGTTGAAGTCGCGGATGAAGCGCTCGATGTGGCGAGGGGGGTCGCTCTGCTCGGCCTGCACGTTCACCGACAGCACGCTGTCCGGCGTCAGCGTGTAGGAGAACGCGCCATTGAGGTTGAGATTCACCTGATCGGTGACTTCCTGCGTCAGCCGCAGGTCATTGGGGCTGAAGTTGCCCGTGCCGTGAATGCTGTCCTCGCGCGAGCGCAGGGCCAGGTATTCCGAGCGGCGCTCCAGGCCCAGACGATATTCCAGGGCGTTGGCACTGCCGATCAGGCTGAGGCTGCCGCCGGGCTCCACGTGGGCGTCCTGGTACCTTGTGGCCGCGGTTTCCACGGTCAGCGAGCGTTGGCTGCTGCTGCGCGTGACGATGTTGATCACCTGGCCCGTGCTGCGCACGCCCACCAGGTCGCTGGAGGTGCCACGGATCACTTCGATGCGCTCCACCTGGTCGAAGGGGATGCGGCGCAACTGGGTTTCGGCGTTGTTGTCGCGGCCGCTGAGGCGACGGCCGTTGATGAGAATATTCTCGGTGGCACTCAGGCCGCGCTGGGCCTGGGTGCCGGTGGGCGCTTCCAGCGAGACGGTGATGCCGGGGATGCGGTCGATCATGTCACGCACCGTGACCGGGCTCCACTGGGTGAAGAACTCGGCCGGGTAGCGCAGGGTGGTGTCTTCGGGGCTGGCCTCGGCGGCCTGCAGCGCGGCGGGGCTGCTCAGGGCCAGCAGCAGGCAGGCGGCGGCCAGCATGTGGCAGCGGGCCTGCCCGCGAACGCAATCCGGTTCGCCTGCAAGCGGGGTCCCCCGGGCAAGTGCCTTGTTCCCAGCGTGTGTTCTCATCCTGCTTCCCTTGTCTTGTTGTTGTGCGTGCCGGGCTGACCGACAGGTCTTGACCTTACTTGCAGCGCCGGGAATTTCCAAGGAGTATCTGCGTCATGAACGCACTTGAACACCGCATCCCGCCCCCTCTGGTGATGCTGCTCACCGCTTTCGCGATGTGGCAGTTCGCTCGCCTGCTGCCACGTCTGGCGCTGGACGACACCCTCCGCCTGGTGCTGGCGGGAATGTTCGTTATCGACGGCGTGTTCTGCTGCCTGGCCGGCGTCTACTGCTTCCGCCGCGCGCGCACCACCGTGGACCCGCTGCACCCGCACAAGGCCAGCCGGCTGGTCACGGGTGGTATCTACCAGGTGTCGCGCAATCCGATGTACCTGGGCTTTGCTCTGCTGCTGCTGGCCTGGGCCGTGTGGCTGGCCTCGCCCTGGATGCTGCTGGGCGTGCCGGCCTTCATGCTCTACATCAGCCGCTTCCAGATCGCGCCCGAGGAGCATGCCTTGGCGCAGCTGTTCGGCAGCGAGTTCGACGCCTACTGCGCCCGCGTGCGGCGCTGGCTCTGAGTCATCTCGCGACGAAGCGAGCCATAGAGAAGGTGAAGCGAGTCTTAGCCTTGAAAGCTTTTCTGTCCCCCGCGGAAAGGGCGGCGTAGCATAGCGCGGCCTGTCTTTCCGACGTCCCGTGAAGGTACCTCTCTTGAACCCTGCTGACTCCGGCGTGACGCTGTCCGACAAGGACAAGCGTACCACCCTGATTGCCCTGCTCATCGTTTTCCTGCTCGCCGCCCTCGACATGACCATCCTCTCCACCGCCATGCCGCGCATCGTCGCCGAGCTGCAGGGGCTGGAGCTGTATGCCTGGGTGACCACCGCCTACATGCTGGCCTCCACCGTGCTGGTGCCCATCTACGGCAAGCTGGGCGATCTCTACGGCCGCAAGCCCATCCTGCTGATCGGCATCAGCATCTTCCTGCTGGGCTCCATGCTCTGCGGCATTGCCGGCGAGTTCGGCGACCTGCCCCTGCTGGGCTCGGGCATGATGCAGCTGATCCTCTTCCGGGCAGTGAAGGGCATCGGCGGCGCGGCCCTGTTCACCAGTGCCATCGGCATCATCGCCGACCTCTACCCGCCGCTGCAGCGCGCGAAATTCATGGGGCTGTTCGGTGCCATCTTCGGCATCGCCAGCATTGTCGGCCCGGCCCTGGGCGGCTTTCTGACCGACTTCGCCACCGTGACCGTGGCCGGCCACGAGATTGCCGGCTGGCGCTGGGTGTTCTATGCCAATGTGCCGCTGGGCATCGTCGCCCTGCTGATGATTGCCTACAAGACGCCCAGCCTGAACATGGCCACGGGCGGGCGCATCGACTACCTGGGCGCGGCCCTGCTGTTGCTGGCCTTCATTCCCTTCCTGCTGGCGCTGACCTGGGGCGGCAATCGCTATGACTGGAATGCGCCGGTGCTGCTCGGCATGTTTGCCCTGAGTGGGGTGTCCCTGGTGGCCTTCGTGCTGGTAGAGCGCCGCACCCCCGATGCCATCATGCCGCTGGCGCTGTTCCGCAGCCGCGTGTTCGTGATCACCAATCTGACCTCCTTCGTCATCGGCATGGCCTTTCTGGGCGTGGTGATGTTCATGCCGCTGTTCATGCAGGTGGTGCTGGGCGTCAACGCCACCAACAGTGGTTTCTCGATGTTCCCGCTGATGCTGGGCCTGATGATCGGCAGCATCCTGAGCGGACGCGTGGTGTCGCGTACCGGTCACTACAAGCCCTTCATGGTGGGTGGTGCCGGCGTGCTCATCGCCGGCGTGTTCCTGCTGGGCGGCATCGGGCCGCAAACCACCCAGCTGGAGCTGGCCTGGCGCATGGTGGTGGTGGGCCTGGGGCTGGGGCCCTCGCAGAGTCTGGTGAACCTGATCGTGCAGGCCGCCTTTCCGCCCAGCCAGATCGGCGTGGCCACCAGTTCCACCCAGTTCTTCCGCCAGATCGGCAATACCGTGGGCGTGGCCATCTTCGGCACGCTGCTGACCCTGAACCTCACCGCCGAACTGCCGCGACAGCTGCCGCCCATGCCCAGCTCTGCGGGGAGTCCCGCCTTCGACATGAGTCAGGCCCAGAGCAGCGTGATGAATCCCGGCGCCCTGCGCGCACGCATCGAAGGCGATCTGGAGGCCATGCTGGGCACGCTCGGCCAGGCCTATGCGGGAGATGCCGCCGCCATTGCGGCGGTGCAGGCCAACAGTCAGGTGCCGGCACAGATCCGCGAGCAGGTGCTGGCTGCCGCCACGCAGCCTCTGGCGGCCGCCGAGATCGAGCAGCGTCTGAACACCCTGCGCAGTCTGCTGGCCGGCCAGGTGGACGCTCTGGTCACGCGCATCGAGTCGGGCGTGCGGCTCGCCTTCTCCAATGCCATCACCGGCATGTTCAGCACCAGTCTGTGGATCATCCTGCTGGGCTTTCTGCTGAGTCTGTGCATTCCGGTGATCTCGCTGCAGCGGCCGGCGCCGAGTGGAAATGGGTTTGGAAATGGGGTCAGAGAAACTTAATCGCGCACCGATTAAGTTTCTCTGACCCCATTTCCAACCCTGACCCCATTTCCCAGGTCAGGGTTGAAAGGCGCCAGCGCGGCAGGTTTAATGGCGAGCGTTGGCCGTCACCCCTGCGGCCGTGATCGAGGCTGTCCATGCACTGCACACGCCCCTGCCTGAAATCCCTGCTCACCGGTGCCCTGCTGGGCGCGAGCCTGCTGGCCGGCTCTGCCGCGCTGGCTCAGCCTTTCGGTGACAATCCTTTCATGGCGCAACAGCCCGCCATTCCCGACATCGAGTACGACCCAGGCGGGGAATTCAATTTCGTGCGCGTGCAGTTCGACACCTGGCAGGGCGGCGGTGGCGGTGGCTGGGGTTATTTCGGCGATGGCGGCCCCACCTGGTCCATCGATTTTCCGGGCGCCGACATGAATTTTCTGCGCGGTGTCTCGCGCCTGACCAATATCCGCGTGATGCGTGACCCTATCGTGCTGCGCTTCGACGACGAGCAGATCTTCGACTACCCCTTCCTGTACATGCTGGAAGTGGGCCAGCAGGGCGGCATCATGCTCAGCGAGCAAGAGATCACGAACGTGCGCGAGTACCTGCTGCGTGGCGGTTTCCTGCTGATCGACGACTTCTGGGGTGAGCGGCAGTGGCGCAATTTCCACGACTCCTTCTCGCAGATCTTTCCCGACCGCGAGATCGTCGAGCTGCCCCATGACCACGAGATCTTCCGCACCTATTACGACATCGACGGCCCACAGATGATTCCGGCGCTGAGCCGGGACGACTCGCGCGGCGAGCAGGGCATCGACGTGGCCAGCAACCACGCCATCCTCGACGACTTCGGGCGGGTGATGGTGCTGATCAACTGGAACTCCGACATGGGCGATGGCTGGGAGCACACCTATCACCCGTATTACCCGACGCGCTATGCCAATGCCGCCTACCAGCTGGGCATCAATTATCTGATCTACTCACTGACGCACTGAGCCGCTTGCGCCGCCGTGCCAGGACTCCCTCATGCAGGCCGCCTTCATCGCCCTCGTGGTGCACCGTCGCAACGCGCTGTTGCTGCTGGCCCTGCTGCTGAGTGTGCTGCTGGCGGCGGGCATCCCGCGCACCGGCTTCGACACCTCCCTGGGGGTGCTGCTTACCCGCAGTGATCCCTGGCTCCCCGAGCGCGACCGCATGCTGGCCGAGTTCCCCGGTCAGAGCGAGATCAGCTTCGCCTTCGAGCCCGCCAGTGGCGATGTCTTCACGCCCCCCACGCTGGCCGCCATGGTCGATCTGAGTCAGACCTATCGGCAGATTCCGCTGGCGCGCGGCATGAATTCCATTCTGGCCTGGCAATCGCCCTTTGGTGATGACACCTTCTTCGAGAAGCCGCTGGCGCAGATCCACACCTACACCGCGGCCGAGCTGCAGACGCGGCGCGCCCAGGCCCTGCAGGAGCCCTTCGTGGCGGGCATCCTGCTGGCGCCCGCGGGCGACCTGGCACTGGCCTCCATCCGTCTTGGCACCGCCAGCCTGAACGACGAGCAGCGCCGCAGCACGGCCGAGGCCACCCTGGCGCTGCGCGACGCCCTGCAGGCGCGTCACCCCGAGGTAGCGATCCATGTCAGCAGCGACGCGCTCTACGAGCTGTCCAGCCGCCAGGCCATGCTGGACGATCTGTTCTACCTGCTCCCTCTGGTGATCCTGTTGTGCAACGGCATCATCTGTTACAGCTTCCGCTCCCTGCTGCTGGGCGGCTGCATCCTCGGCGTCTCGCTGCTCGCCATCGTGCTGACCGTGGGCACCCTGGGCTGGCTGGGCGTGCGCTTCAACAGCGTCTCGGTGATGGCGCCTCTGGTGGTGGTGACCATCGCCGTGGCCAACAGCGTGCATCTGGTCTCGATCTACCGGCAGCAACGGCTGGCCGGGGCGCTGCCGCGGGACGCCATGCGCCACAGCCTGCAGTTCAATCTGCGGCCGGTGACTCTGGCAGCGCTGACCACCGTGGTGGGTTTCGGCAGCCTGAATCTGGCGAGTGCGCCCGCGGTGAGCAGCTTCGGCTCGGTGGTGGCGCTGGGCGTGCTGTATGCCTGGGCTCTGAGCCTGCTGGTGCTGCCCGCTCTGGTGCTGCTGTTGCCCGAGCGTGCCGGCCTGCGCGTGGTGCAGCAGCCGCTGCTGGGCGCCTTGACCCGGCGCTGCCGCGCACTGGTGCTGTCCCATGGCAAGGTCTTCCTGTGGGGGGCGGCCCTGCTGACGCTGCTGGCTCTGCCGCTGAGCCTGCGCAATTCCACCGATTTCGATCGCGGCTCGTTCGTCAATGAAGACTCGGTGCTGCACGACTATGTCACCGCCGTGGGGGAGCGCATGGCGCGCGGGCCCCAACTGGTCTATGGAATCGATGCTCTGACCCCGGACGGTGTGGTCGAGCCCCAGTTCCTGCAGCGCGTGGACGCCTTCGCCCAGTGGCTGCGTGCACAGCAGGGCGTGCTGCAGGTGGCGAGTCTGGTGGAGCTGGTGAAGGGTGTGAATCAGGTGATCAACGAGAACCAACCGGAATTCGCGCTGCTGCCGAACGAGCGCAGCGTTATTGAAGACCATCTCTTCAATTATCAGACAGTACAGGTCAGCAGCTTCACGCTGGACAATTTCATCAATGCCGATTACTCGCTGCTGCGTCTGTTCGTGGGCACGGCGTCCATGAACAATCAGGCCATTCTCGATCTGAACACCCGCATCGGCGAAGAGTTTGCCCGGCAGTTGCCCGAGTACGCCCTGCTGCACGGCAGCAGCACGCTGATCTTCGCGCGCATGGACCGTGCGGTAACACTGGAACTGCTGCAAGGCTATGTGCTGAGTCTGCTGCTGATCACCCTGGCGCTGGTGGTCGGCATGCGCAGTCTGCGCTACGGCCTGCTGAGCATGCTGCCGAATCTGCTGCCGGCGGTGCTGGTGTTCGGAGCCTGGGGGCTGCTGGTGGGAAGTCTTGACCCCTTCGTGATGATGCTGTTCAGCATCAGTATCGGGCTGGTGGTGGACGACACGGTACACATCCTGAGCAGCTATCAGAGCTCGCGGGTGCAGGGACTGTCGCCGCGCGAGGCCGTGGAGCACGCGCTGGAGAAGGCCGGTCCGGCGCTGATTCTCACCACCACCGTGATGGCCGTGGGCACCTGTGTGCTGATGGCGGCCAGCACCCTGTATTTCCAGCAGGCTGCCATGCTGCTGGTGCCCATCGTGCTGGTGGCGCTGGTGCTGGACCTGCTGTTCTTCCCGGCGCTGCTGCTGCGGCTGGACAGGGGCGCAGTGCGCTAGCGCCGCAGCAACTGCTCCAGCTCCGGGATGCACGAGCCGCAATTGGTGCCGCAGCGCAGCGCCTTGCCCAGCGCCTCGGCGCTGCGCGCGCCCTTGCCGATGGCCTCCAGAATGCGCTCCTCGCTCACCCGGAAGCAGCTGCAGAGGATGCGGCCCGCATTCAGGGCGCTGCTCTCGTTGCGCTGCAGCAGTTGCCAGGACTCGGCATTCACTGTGTGCTGCAGCAGGGTCTGCAGCCAGGGCGTCTCGGGCAGTCCGGCGCGCGCCGGGCCGGCAAAGATGGCGGTCTCAATGTGGGTGTCCTGGCACAGCAGCGCGCGGTACTCGGCGCTGACGGTGCTGGACACCTCGATCTTCTCGTGTCCGACAGCCAGCGCCTGCAGCCAGTGTTGCCACAGCGCGTCGGCGTCCTGCGAGGGCAGGCGCGTCTGTGCCAGCAGGGTGCGCCAGCCACCGGGCACCGGCGTGCGCACCCAGTAATCGCAGGGAATATCGTGCAGCGGCGCACGGCTCAGCACCACGGCCCAGCGCTGCACCTTCACGGCGCGCAGGCCCACCCAGGCGAACTTGCTCTCGGGCTGTCCCGACACCGGGTCGGTGACAGCGGCAACAAGCCGCGCGACGCGGCCATGCGAGGCGAACTGGTCGTTCCAGTGAATGGGCACGAAGACTTCGCCATCGCGCTGGCCCGCGTCCAGGCTCGCCAGCAGCAACAGCGACTGGCGCGCGCCCTGGGCGTCGCGATTGAACACCTCCACCAGGTCGCCTTCACGGATGCCCAGGCTCTGGGCGTCGCGCGGGTTCAGCGCCACAAAGGGCGCCTCGGTGTGAGCCAGTAGACGCGGGGCACGGCCTGTGCGCGTCATGGTGTGCCACTGGTCGCGCAGTCTGCCGGTGTTGAGCTGGAAAGGCAGGTCGGGCGGCATCTCCTGCGAGGGCAGCATGGGTGTGGTCGCCACGAAACGCGCGCGGCCGCCGGGCGTGTAGAAGCGGCCATCCGTGAACAGCCGCGCGGTACCCTCCGGCGCCTGGGCCGTGACCGGCCACTGCACGGGCTGCAGGGTCTCGTAGCCGGCATCGTCCAGGCTGGCGAGCGCCCCGATGTCGAAGGCGCGCGTGCCCTCGTTCTCGAAGGCCGACAGCGCTGCATGCTCGCGGAAGATGTCGGCCGGGGAGCGATATGCGAAGGCCTCGCCATAGCCCAGTCGCTTCGCCACTTCGCTGATGATCCACCAGTCGTGGCGGGCCTCGCCCGCCGCCGGCAGCAGTGCGCGCTGGCGCGAAATGCGGCGTTCGGCATTGGTGAGCGTGCCGTCCTTCTCGGCCCAGCCCGTGGCCGGCAGCAGCACGTCGGCGCAGGCCGTGGTGTCGGTGTGCTCGATGCAGTCCGAGACAATCACCAGCGGACAGGTCTGCAGCGCCTCGCGCAACCGTTCCGACTGCGGCAGGCTGACCACCGGGTTGGTGGCCATGATCCACACGGCCTTGATCTTGCCGCGCGCGATGGCTTCGAACATGTCCACCGCCTTGAGCCCGGGCGCCGTGGCCATGTTGGGCGCGTTCCAGAACCGTGCCACGCGCGCCACATTCTCTGGCGCGAAATCCATGTGCGCCGCCAGCTGATCGGCCAGCACTCCCACCTCGCGGCCGCCCATGGCATTGGGCTGGCCGCTGATGGAGAACGGGCCCATGCCGGGACGGCCGATGCGCCCGGTGGCCAGATGGCAATTGATGATGGCATTGCCCTTGTCGGTGCCGGTGGCCGACTGATTGATGCCCTGCGAATAGAAGGTCACCGTTTGTTCGGTGTGTGCGAACCACTGGAAGAACTGTTCCAGATCGGCGGCGTCCAGCCCGGCTTTCTCTGCCGTGGTGTCGAGGTCGAAGTCCGCGCAGGCTTGCAGGGCGTCCTCGAAGCCTTCCGTGTGCCGGGCGATGTAGTCGCGCGCCAGCGCGCCGCGCCACGCGAGGTAGTGCAGCAGGCCCTGGAACAGCAAGCCGTCGGCGCCCGGGCGCAGCGGCAGATGCAGGTCGGCGATCTCGGCGCTGGCGCTGCGGCGCGGGTCGATCAGCACGATGCGCAGGCCGGGGCGTGCCGCCCTGGCAGTGCGGATGCGCTGATACAGCACGGGGTGATTCCAGGCGGCATTGCTGCCCACCAGCACCAGCAGCTCGCAACACTCCAGGTCTTCATAGCTGCAGGGCACGGCATCGGCGCCGAAGGAGCGTTCGTAGCTGGCCACGGCCGACGCCATGCCCAGGCGCGAACTGGTGTCGACATTGGCGCTGCCCAGAAAGCCCTTCATGAGCTTGTTGGCAACGTAGCAGTCCTCGGTCAGCAGCTGGCCGGACAGATAGAACGCCACCGAGCCGGGGCCGTGCTGGCGAAGGGTCTCACGCAGGCTGGCGGCCACGTGATCGAGCGCCGTCGGCCAGTCGGTGCGCACGCCGCCAATGCGCGGGTGCAACAGACGGCCGGCCGCGCCCAGAGTCTCGTGCAGTGCCGAGCCCTTGACGCACAGTCGGCCGTGATTGGCGGGGTGCTGCGTCATTCCCTGCACGGCGTGAACGGTGCCATCCTGCACGCTGGCAGCGACGCCACAGCCCACGCCGCAATAGGGGCAGGTGGTGTGCCGGCTTGTGCTTGCTGCTGTCATTCAGTCTCCTCGGGGAGCGTGGGATGGCGTCGCCGCAGTCTGCAGACTCATGGGCTTCTTGTACACGGGGATGCCCCCCGGCGTCGCTCATCATCCTGCAGGCAAAAAAAAGCCTGCGACCCATGGGGGAGGCAGGCATCGTTACCCGATTCTAAAATTTGGTACTGGAGAGTACTACGCCCATGTCGATTCACTATTCGTGCCAGGTTTTTATTTTCTATTGGAAACAATGTGTTGCGATCTTCAGGCGAATATCGTGAGCGGTCAGCGGCCGCCAGAGCAGGTCCTTTGCCACTTCCCGGGGCAATCCCGCACCAAAAGCGTGCAGTCTTCGGCGTTTGACACGCCGACACGCCCGGCGCTAGGGTCGCGCACACCGGCAGGCCGCCCGGCCACGCCATCAGCCATTGCGCAGGATGCTCCATGATCACGACACGCCGCCTCATGCCCTTCCACCTCGCCATCCAGGTGCGCGACCTGGCCGAAGCCCGGGATTTCTACGGCACGAAGATGGGCCTGCCCGAGGGGCGCAGCTCCGAGCACTGGATCGACTTCGATCTGCTGGGTCATCAACTGGTGGTGCACGTGAACCCGGCGCTGGGACCCGATGGCAAGGTCCATCAGATCGGCAATCACGTGGACGGGCACGGCGTGCCGGTGCCGCATTTCGGGGTGGTGCTGGAGATGGACGAGTGGGAGGCGCTGGCCGCGCGGGTGCAGACCTTCGTGCCGCAATTCCTGATTGAGCCGCACATCCGCTTCAAGGGGCTGCCGGGCGAGCAGGCCACGATGTTCTTCCTCGACCCGTCCGGCAATGCGCTGGAATTCAAGGCCTTTCGGGACATCGAAAAGAGTCTGTTCGCGAAATGAGTCAGTCCGACGGGCCACGTATCAGGGTTCAGCGTCCGTGCTGACAATCGCGCGCAGCGCCTCTTCCAGCGCAGGGAACCGCCACTGGAAACCGGCCTCCTGCAGCCGTGCCGGCAGCGCCTTCGTGCTGCCGAGCATCAGGGCAGCGCGCTGGCCCAGCAGCAGCTTGAGCACCCAGCCCGGCGGCGTCAGCCACACCGGCCGCCGCAGCACTCGGCCCAGGGTGCGGGCGAAATCCCCGTAGCGCACCGGCTGCGGGGCCGTCAACAGATACGGCCCGCTGGCTGTGCGACGATCCAGCAGGAACAGCGTGGCGTTCACCCAGTCCTGCACGTGTATCCAGCTGTACCAGAATTTTCCCGCCCCCAGCGAGCCGCCCAGATACGCCTTGAACAGCGGCAGGATCGGCGCCAGCAATCCGCCATGCCCCAGCACCAGCCCCGTACGCAGCAGCACGGTGCGCACGCCGGCTTGTTCCACGCGGCGGGTGGCGTTCTCCCAGTCCTGCACCATGCCAGCGGCCCAGTCGCTGCCGGGCGGGCTCTGTTCTGTGAGGGCTTGCTCACCGCCATCGCCATGAAAGCCGATGGCCGAGCCGGAGAGAAAGACCTTGGGCAGGGTGGGTTGGGAGAGCATCCAGCTGGCCAGTTTCCAGGTCAGCGCCACCCGGCTGTCATGCAGATGCTGCTTGCGGGCGCGCGTCCAGGGGGCCGCGAAGAGATTGGCGCCGGCCAGATTGACGACGGCGTCCACCGGCGCGTCGATCTGCTGCAACTCCTGCACCCACACACTGCCGGCACGGCGCGTGACGTGGCTGGCAGGATTGCGGCTCAGAATGATCACCTCGTCACCGCGTGCCAGCAGCGCTCGCGTCAGGGCCTGACCCAGAAAGCCGCTGCCACCGGTGACGAGGACACGCATCTCAGAAGTGTGCCTTGGTCAGTTCGACGGTGGCGTACTCCCAGGCCTCGTCGAAGCGTTCGCGCACCGCGGCGGCCTCGGCATCTTCGCCCAGGGCCTCCAGGGTATTGGCCAGGCCGAACAGGGCCCAGCCGTTCTCCTGCAGCAGACTCAGGTCTTCCAGGAACACGGCGCGTGCTTCTTCGGCGCGGCCGGCCTCCAGCAGGGCCTGGCCCAGGAACAGGCGCATGGACTGGATCCAGTCGGGCGGCTCCATGTAGCGCAGACGGTCCTGCAGTTCCACTGCCTGGGTGAATGCGGCAATCGCGGCGTCCCTGTCGCCCTTCGCAGTGGCAATCTCGCCGGCCAGTGAGGCGCGGTTGATGGCCAGGATGCGGTCGGCGGTGTTCACGGCTGCGCGCTGGGTCTGCAGCACCGGATTGGTCAGTACGGCGTCCAGTGCGGCCAGTTCGGCCTCGGCACCGGCGATGTCGCCCTGCGCCGCCAGGGCGGCCCCGCGCACGTGGGCCAGCGTGCCCTGCAGGAAGGGACGGGTGTCAGGCTGGGCGGGCAGGGCGAGGATCTCGTCCCACATGCCGAAGGCCTTCATGGTCATCCATTCCACCGAGATGTTGCGCAGGGAGTTGCCGCGGTCCAGCTGTTCCGCCGTGGTGGCGGCGGCGATAGGGCCGGTGATCTCGAAGGCCACTTCCGGGTTGCCCTGCAGCAGGCCGCCCCAGTGGATGAACATGCGGGCATGGTTGCGGTGATTGGTGGCCGACAGGAAATAGGTGCCGTACTGCGGATAGGGGCGGTCGCCCCACTGCTGCACGAAGTATTCATCGGCGATCACGGAACGGCGGTTGGCCTCGATGGAGTCCTGATAGCGGCCGATGCGCATGAAGATATGACCCGGCATGTGCGCCATGTGGCCGATCATCGGCGTCAGCGGCTCCAGCGCATCGGCCGAGGTCTCGGCCCGCACCGGCTCGCGCGAGGCTTCCATCAGGTGCACGTGCAGGTGGGTCAGGCCGGGGTGGTAGGGGTTCTGGGCCATGCCCCTTTCCATGACGTCGCGCGCTTCCACGATGTTCTCGCGCGGTGTGCCGTCCCACTCGAAGTAGTACCAGGGCGAGGCCATCATGACAGCGTGGGTGAAGGTGAAGGCGGCTTCCAGATCATCCGGGTACTTCTCGTACAGCGCCCGGGTGGACTCGATCACGGCCTGGCTGCGCACGGCCATGTCCGGCAGATTCGCCATGTCGAACATCGGGCGCAGGGCGTTGATGGTGTCCTGCCACTGCTGAGGTTCTTCGGCCATGTGGGCGATGGCCTGCTCCAGCGCCTTGGCGCCTTCCCCCTGCGGGTCATCCGGCAGAGCGCTGTTGCGGCTGTTGGCATTGGGGCCCAGGGCCTGGGCGCGGGCCCAGTGGATGCGGGCATTGTCGGGGTCGAAGCACAGGGCCGCGTTGAACGACGACACGGCTTCCGGGAAATAATAGCCATAGGCCAGGCGCAGCCCCTGATCGAAGTAGTCCTGCGCTTCGGGCGAGGGCGAATTGATGTCGCGGCTGAAGTTGCCCGTGCCTTCCACGAGACTGGCGTGGCTGTCGGCGCAGGCCAGCATCTCGGGGGTGGCGACCCAGGCTGTCGCCGCCGGGGCTGCGGGGGTGGAGGACTGCTCCACAGCCGGGCTGCAGGCGGTCTGCAGCAGCAGGCCGGCCAGCGCGAGGCTGATCATGCGGGGGGTGAATGTCATGATGATGAGGCTCTTGTTCAGTGATTCTTGTTGTCAGGGTGTACAGCGCGCGCGCTCGGACAGCGGCGTTGCTGGCGCCGACTATAGCAGGGAAGCCCGCGCCGAGCAGCCTGCGAGCGCCAGGGCGTCACAGCGCCGTTCAGAGCCGGCGCAGCACGTCGGCCAGATCTGCCACGCTGTCGACGATGGTCAGCGGGGCATGGCGCTGCAGCTCCTCGCGAGTGTGCACTCCCCAGCGCACGCCGATGGCTGGCATGCCGATGCGCTGCGCCATCTCCATGTCATAGGTGGTGTCGCCGATCATCACCGCCTGGGCCGGGTCGAGGCCGTAGAACTGCAGGATCTCCAGCAGCATGGCCGGGTCGGGCTTGGAGCGGGTCTCGTCGGCACAGCGGGTGATGTCGAAGTGGGCGCGCAGGCCACTGGAGGCGAGGGCGGCGTCCAGCCCCCGGCGGCTCTTGCCCGTGGCCACGGCCCGGCCGCGCCCCTGGCCGCGCAACTCTTCCAGCAGGGCCGGCACGCCGGCAAAGATCTGCTGGGGGGTGGCTTCCTTGGCGAAGAAATACTGGCTGTAGCGCTGGCGGATGCCTTCAATCTCGGCCTCGCTCAGGCCGGGGTAGAGGGTCTTGAGCGCGTCCACCATGCCCAGGCCGATGATGTGGCGATAGGCGGCTTTTTCCAGCGCGGGAAAGCCCATCTCGGTGGCGGCGAGATGCAGGGAGGTGGCGATGTGTTCGATGGAGTCGACGAGGGTGCCGTCCCAGTCGAATATCACGGCGTTGATCGTCATCTGTCGTCCTGAGGGCGATAGCGGGAGCCTGTTTGCAGACGAATCGGACCCACGGCAGCAGCGCGCCTGCAAGCAGGCAGCCACGGGGCTCGCTTCGGGTTTCGGTTCTTTGTACTCTGGCTTACGCATTCGCAACAGAGGTAGATCGTGACAATTGCAGGCGCATTGAATTTTCTCGGAGGCATCGGGCTGTTCCTGCTGGGCATGCGGCTGATGACCGATGGCTTGACCACGGCGGCTGGTGACACCCTGCGCGTCATTCTCAGCGCGGCCACACGCAGTCGCGGCCGCGCGATTTTTTCCGGCATTCTCATCACCGCGCTGGTCCAGTCTTCCACCGCCGTGGTGTTCACCACCATCGGTTTCGTCAACGCGAGTCTGCTCGCCCTGCCCCAGGCGGTGGGCGTGATCTTCGGCAGCAATCTGGGCACCACGCTCACCTCGTGGATCGTGGCGCTGATCGGTTTCAATCTCGACCTGCAGGTGATCGCGCTGCCCGCCATCGGCATCGGCATGGCGATCTCGGTGGCGCTGGGAAAAGGGCAATATGGCGCCCTCGGGCGTGCGCTGGCGGGTTTTGGTCTGTTCTTCATGGGCATCGATGTGCTCAAGGATGCCTTCGACGGCATCGGCGATGTCATCGACCTGCATCGCTGGGCAGGCGAGGGCGTGCTGAACCTGCTGCTGTTCGTGCTGATCGGCATCGTGTTGACGGTGATCATTCAGTCCTCCAGCGCGGCGCTCACGGTGATTCTCACTGCCACCGCAGGCGGGCTGATTCCGCTGACAGCGGCGGCTGCCATGGTGATCGGTGCCAATGTAGGCACCACGTCCACGGCGCTGTTTGCCGTGTTCGACGCCACGGCGGCGGCGCGCCGTGCGGCGATGTCCCATGTGGTGTTCAACCTGGTCGTGGCGCTGGTCTCCTTGATTCTGCTGTTGCCATTGCTGTGGGTGGTGCATCTGATTGCTCAGGTCATCGGCTCGCAGGATCAGCTGGCCATGTCGCTGGCCATCTTCCACACGCTGGTGAACCTGCTCGGCATTCTCGTCATGTGGCCCCTGACCCCTCGGCTGGTGGCCTGGCTGGAAACCCGCTTCCGCACGCTGGAAGAAGACGAGAGCCGGCCGCGTTTCATGGACCGCAATGTGCAGAGCGCGCCTTCCCTGGCGCTGGATGCGCTGGCGCAGGAACTGCATCGCATGCATGGCATCGCGCGGCGCGTGGCCGTTACGGCCATCTGTGCCGAAGACCCGCACCACCCGGCGCTGGATGCTGGCCACCGCGCACTCGAGGCGCTGAATATCGCCATCAGCGAATTCGCCAGCGGCATTCCCCGGGTCAGCATGTCGGCGGACCAGCAGAACGCGCTGCCCCATGCGCAGCGCGTGGGGCAGTATCTGGTGAACGTGGCAGAACATGCGCTGGAAATGGTGCAGGAGCACCCCGAGGCAAAGCTGGCTCCTGAATCGGCGCTTGCCGCCAGCCGCAATGCCTTGCGCGCATCGGCGGTGGCGCTGCTCGACCTGACCCAGGTCGACAGACCGCAGTGGGACGCCGAAGGTCTGGCCTCGGCACGGCGGGATTTCGAGTATGAATATCAGGCACTCAAAGCCCAGCTGCTGCAGGCCGGTACCACGGGCGCCATTCTGCCGCGCAGCATGCACGAGTCCCTCGAGCGTCTGAGCGACCTGCATCGCGTGGTGGATCAGGCCAGCAAGGCCGCTGTGTTTCTCGAGCGCTATCTGGCGCAAAGCAAGGTGCAGCTGGCGTCGCCGCCGGGCGCAGCCGAGGCTCAGCAGAACGTGGCGGCGCGTGCGGGCACGCTGCCACAGGACTCACTCCCACAGAAAACGCCACCACCAGAGCATGCCGCGCGGGACGCTGCGCCGCACGCAGGAGACCTTCGATGACACCTATCAGACGTGTGCTTGCCAGCTTGTTCGGCCTGCTGGTTCTGGATGCATCGGCACAGAATGTGCCGGATGACACTCGCAATCCTTTGCTCTATGCGCTGGCCTGGAAGCAGACAGCCGCCGAGTACGCCGCGCTCTACCATCAAGGCTTCAACGTCGCGCGTCTGCATGTGCAAGCGGCGCTGGCGGCGCGTGAGCCAGGCGACAAGCCTCTGGCCGTGATCAGCGATGTCGACGACACCGTGCTGCATGCTCTCAGTTACTGGGGACACCTGGTACGCGATGGCCGCGACTTCTTCGACGATGCTGACTGGGACCGTTGGGTCGCGGCCAATCTCGCCACCCCAACGCCTGGTGCGCTGGAGTTCCTGGAGTTCTGCCGCGCCAATGGCGTGGAGGTGTTCTATGTCACCAACCGCGACCAGGGCGACAATACCTTCGCTCTGGCCCTGCAGCATCTGCGCAGCGCCGGTCTGCCCTTTGCCGACGAACAGCATCTGACGGTGCTGCGCGAGACCTCCAACAAGGAACCGCGCCAGGACGAACTCATGGCGCAGTACGACGTCGTGGTGCTGCTGGGCGACAGTCTCAACGATTTTCGCCGCAAGTATTACGTGCGTGGCGACATCGACGGCCGCCTGGCCGCGATGCGGGAAGACAGCGGCAAATTCGGCATCGACTACGTGATCTTTCCCAATCCCACCGACGGCCACTGGCTCGCCGGCATCTTCGGCGAATCCGAGCCGCCGCCCAGCGCGGCCAATCGCCGCATTCTGCTCGATGCTGCCAGCCGCCAGACCTGGGATGACCCGCTGGCCCGCGCCCGCCGCGCCTATTTCGAGGGCGATTTCGCCACCGCGCTGAACCTGTGGCGGCCGTTGGCCGAACAGGGGGTGGCCAATGCCCAGAACAATCTCGGCATTCTGTACCGCAACGGCGAGGGCCTGCTGCAGGACTTCGACGAAGCCCGGCGCTGGCTGCAGCTGGCTGCAGCCCAGGGGCATGCGCGGGCGCAGTTCAGCCTGGGCATGATGTATGACTTCGGGCAGGGCGTCGCGCAGAATGCCGGGCAGGCCCTGATCTGGTATCAGCAGGCGGCCGCCGGCGGCGATGCCGACGCCGAATTCAGTATCGGCACGCTGCATGCCGAGGGGCGCGGCGTGCCACAGAGCGCGAGTGAAGCCGCACGCTGGTATGCCCTGGCTGCCGCGCAGGGGCATGCCAATGCCCAGGCCGTGCTGGGCAGGATGTACCTGCGCGGTGAGGGCGTGGCGCTGGATCGCGAGCAGGCCCGACGCCTGCTGAAGTTGGCCGCCGAGCAGGGTCACGGGGAAGCGCTGGCGCAGTGGCAGGAGCTTGCCAGGTGAGCGATTCCTGCAATGCCCCAGGCTGCCCCCGACAAGTGCGCGAATGGCTTCGCTCGCAGGCAAGCGTCTGCCATGAATTCCACCAAGCATGATGAACAATCAGGAGAGTCCCATGCCCTTGCCCCGCCGCCAATTCCTGCGCCTCGGCGCCCTGGCCAGCGCCTGTGCGCTCGCCCCCTTGCAGGCCCTCGCCCAGACTCCGCGCGTGAGCACCTTCGCTGGCACCGGAGTGGCGGGCTACGAGGACGATAGCGCCGGCCTGAGCGCCACGCAGACGCTCATCAACAATCCCTACGGCGTGGTGGTGGGGCCGGACGGCGCGGTGTATTTCTGCGAAGTGGACACGGGCCGCACGCGCCGGGTGTCCCTTCCTGACGGGGTGATCACCACCGTCGCCGGCAACGGCGAGAAGGGCTGGACGGGCGATGGCGGTCCCGCACTGCAGGCGGCGTTCTCGGCGCCTCACGAGATCCGCTTCGACCGCGGCGGCCATCTGTTTGTGGTGGAGCGCGACGCCCATGTCATCCGCCGCGTCGATGCCGTGACGGGTCAGGTGTCCACCATTGCCGGCACGGGCGAGCCGGGTTTCTCGGGCGATGACGGCCCGGCGCATCTCGCGCAATTGCGCCAGCCGCACAGCATCGCCTTCGATGCCGACGGCAATCTGCTCGTCTGCGACATCGGCAATCAGCGCCTGCGGGTGATCGACCGCGCCAGTGGCCTCATTCGCACCCTCGGCGGCGATGGCACGCGCGAGGCCACGCCCGACAGCGGCCCGCTGCTTGGCACACCTCTGCGCGGTCCGCGCTCCATCGATACCGATGCCTCGGGCAATGCCTATCTGGTGCTGCGTGAAGGCAATGCCGTGTTCCGCCTGAACCTGCGTGCCAATACCCTGCAGCGCATTGCCGGCACGGGCGAGAGCGGCTACACGGGCGACGGTGGCCCGGCCATCGACGCCACCTTCAACGGGCCCAAGGGCATCGCCTGGTCAGCGGCCGACAACGCGCTCTACATCGTGGATACCGAGAATCACGTGATCCGCCGCATGGACTTGAATTCCGGACTGATCAGCACAGTACTGGGCACCGGCGCAGTGGCCGACGGGCCGGATGGCGACCCGCTGCGTTGCGCGCTGGCGCGGCCCCATGGCGTGTTCATGCACGAGGGCGTGCTCTATGTGACCGACAGCGAGAACCACCGGGTGCGGGCGCTGGGCTGAACGAGCCCTGCTCGCGATGGACCCTGCAGGAGCGGGGGCTCACCGCGCCAGCGGGTCCGGCCGCATCTGGAAGTGATACACCTTGCTCGTCGTGCCCGGCCCGGTCTCCATGTGGAAGGGCGCGCGGCTGCTCAGCGTCGCCCACAGACCCCGGCCTTTCCAGCCCGCGGAGGCGTCGTCGATGCGCCCGTCCAGCCACTTGGTGTAGAAGCCCAGCGGATAGGGCACCGTCAGCCGCACCCACTCGCCATCGTCCAGCACCAGCAGCGCGCCCGACTGATTGCCCGTGTTGATGGGCGTATTCGCCCCCAGGCCGAAGGTGTTGTGCTGGTCCACCCAGGTGTAA